>Ga0307963_1000845_pt1 | contig 22138 bp, 17 predicted proteins | sample OrgLakmetagen594_FD_201829 | JGI IMG/M metagenome (GOLD analysis project Ga0307963, IMG submission 201829) | Saline water microbial communities from Organic Lake, Antarctica - #594 | ecosystem: Environmental > Aquatic > Non-marine Saline and Alkaline > Saline | place: Antarctica: Organic Lake... | reverse complement strand
CAGCTGCATCCACACAAGCCTTGGTCACTGCCCTCTTGCTGCAGGTGTCCAATGACTGTGTAGATGCTGCTGCTGATGTGCTTGCTGTAGTCCTGTGCAGGTGCCTCTCTTTTCCTGCATGCTCCTCGCGTCGGCAATTTCTCCCATTGCTAGCGAGCGCTGCGACTACGCCCTGAGGATTCCTGCCGGGTCAGCTTTGCATGCTGCTACACCTACGCTGGGATTCTGCCTCATGAAGTGCTCGCGGATGCGGGGGGCACCGCTGCTGAAATCTCGAAATTCTGGCGTCTGGCATCTGGCATCTCGTAAATCTGCCCCTTCTGTCCCACAACAACAATACTATGCCACTCAGGGTCTTTACCAGGAGGCATTATAATGTTCAGGAGGCTGGGGGGACAATTCGTGGTGGTTGGAGGGTGGTTGGTGCAAGCCCAGAGTACCCCCCAAAATAGCATCAATACGTTTTTGTATTATACGCCTATTGCGTATTAATGGCGTATTATACCGTATGGGACGTCTCAAAAGTCCGTATGACCCATCCCTGATTTGAAATATAATTTTGAAATGACACTGAGAATTGCTGTAAGAAAAGTCAGCCAGCAGCAGGGAGGGCAAGAGGTCAACCACCCCAGCAGAGGCTTCCCCCTTGACCAGACCTCCTACGAAGCCTGTGATTTCTCTACTACTCGACTGCTTGCCTGGCCCTGATTGGGCCTCAACATTGCAAGCACACCGAGCAAGGAATCCTGGCTTGAAACCTACAAGTAGCTGTCCTTGACAGGCAAGATTAATGAGAAAGGTCATGCCAATTAGGGCCTTTGCTGTGAGCACTGTAAGGTCTTAGTGTTTGGGGCAGGGTGATGGCCACCAGGTTCTCTAGTACAAATTGCAAATGTGTTGTGGGACCATAAAGTAATGTTCACCACACAACAGCAGTGAAAAGGGCTACCGCATTGTTGAAAGGTGTAGGGAGTATTTTGCATTGTGTGAAAAGCAGTGAGTAAGCACATTAATGTTGCAACGCAAGGCATCCTCCTCTTTGTTAATCATGGTTGACTTGGCTTGTGAAAGAAAATGTGGCTGGCATGAAACCTGTGTCTTTGCTTGGCTGGCTGGTGTGCAAGGCATCTCAAAGAAATGCTACGCGGGTATTTCTGGTCGGGCTTGCATGAGAGTTTTTGCTATGAAATGAGTTTTATTTTCAAGAGAGGGTGCTGCAAAGGAGCACATGTTGCTTTTCACAAGTGTGAATCGCGTTGCGTAATGATATTTTGCTGAGGGTTTGTTCCTGAAAAGGTCGATCAGTGTAACTGGGTTTGCTTGAAGATTGTACCCTTCTGCCTCATCAGCTTCCTTCAACGCCTCAGAAGATATAACAAGCGCTTGGCTGGCACCCCCAGCCCGGGAAGTCTTGTAACACCCCAGAGAAATTTGAAAGCAGTTCTGAGAGACCCTGTAACATTCACAGGCTGTTCCGGGCCTCCCCAAGTTATTTTGGTACCATTGTACTTCCTATACGCGTCTTTAAGAAATAGGAAAACAACAAGCAGGAAAATAATGCCTGTCCAAATCTACTTTTTTATACATATTGGCCCAAATTGTACATACGAAAAGCCGTGTAACCGGTAACGTTTCTTGAAATCCCCGACCGTATCCATACCTGTATGGCTTTATGTGGTTTTTGGCCAACTGTATTTTTATTAAGCAGCCCGTATTTCTGGTGAAATACGGCCGGGTTCAATTCCCAGCAACTGTCCCTTTTGCTCTCTTTCAGTCAAAAACAATTTCCGTGCCTCTTCTTACCAAGCTGTCCCTTTTCTATAGATGCATGTATTTGCATTACCGTAGGTCCACGATCACTTCGGAAATTAAATGATTATTTGGCAAAAAACGAAAATTTTTAATAATTCTAGGGGCCCTCCCCGAACTAAATTTGAAGTGATAAATTAATTATTTTAAATGGTTTTGAGGATGCTTTTGAGAGTGAGCTCCCAGCGTGCCCTGGTTGTGAACCCCTGACCCGTTTTTGGAGCCCCTGTCCCCAGCTGAGAGGCTGGCTGTTCAGCAGAGGGACCATGAGAAGCTGCAGAGGGAGAGGCAGCTCAGGGAGCTGGCAGAGGCATAGGCAAAGGCAAGGGGCGCAGCTGTGAAGAGGCCCGTGGGGCGCTTGGATGCATGCTGCTCCATAAACAAGCCTCCTCCTCTCAAAGGCCCTTCAGGCCCTTCCTTTGGGGCATCACAGAGCTAGTGAGGATGGCAAGTGAGTAAGAGAGGGTTGCTTCTCTGATTGAGGAAAGCACACACGCAAGCTGTGGTTCTTCCCATGCAGCCAATGGGCAGCCTGCACAGTAGCAGCATCAGCATCAGCATCAGCTAACAGTGGGGTCTCGAAATCACATTTTAATTCCCGACAGAGCCTGCCCGAACTGGGTTCAAACTCGAAAATTAATCACCAGACCCCCTCACGAACAGAAATCGAAAATTTAATTAATTTTTAAAATGTACAGTCCCGAAGTGATCGTGAACCTACGGTATATCATTAGTTATACTTGTGGGTATGGTGATCGAACCTCTTTCTGCACTGAAAAAGCCATTTTGGGGTCTTAAAGTTTACCGTAATTCCCCAACCTTTCATTTTTGGGTATGAAAGCTCGTATCGTGTGTGCTCACCTCTGGAAGCTGTAGAATAACCCCGTTTAATTATATTCTGAGTCACTTCAAATTTCTCTGTATACAGTGTATACAGAAATATGGCGTATATACGGTCAAATACGGTGTGTGTATATATAGGGTTGGCCAGAATCATATATATACGGTGCATAAACGATTTTAATTGCAGGGAAATCACCAAATATACGGTCAAATATGGTGTTTATGTACGGTTCTGGAGAACCCTATGTGGTCGTCCCCGTGCAAAACCCCCTGGGTCTTTCCGCCTGCTTACTTTGCAGAAAAAAAGCTTTCCAACACAACTCTCAGCTCCCAAAACGGTGGAGTGGTTGGGGAGATATGCCCAATTCAGGGGTATTGGCCTATTTGCCCGGGGAGGGGGGGGGGGTGCATGGGGTTGACCATGTATGTACAGTACATGGGAACCTTATGTACGGTTTGGGCCAACCCTACATATATGCCTTGCAGTTACATTGTGTCAGTTCATTGGATGCACATGGTCATACCTTGTGGGTTGCGAGCTAGTAAGTAAGGCCTCACTCCATTCATTCACGTTTCCTCTTCTGTCGCCTCTTGTACCTCATGAGGTTTAAATTACTCTCTCACACTCACACCACACTGTGTTTTTGCAGCGCCATGCTAGCTGAGGCCCTTCACTCTGTAGCTGACACTCTCAACCAGGTAATTTTACCAGCAATTGTGACGCATCAAGACCAGCACCTGGAGCATCTGTGTTAGGGTGGCATGAGCAAGGCATCAGGCATTTCTATGGCTATGGGTGTTTGGGAAAACGTAAATTCTTAGTGACCATGCATAACGATTTGGCTCTTGACGGTAGCTCCCAGTGACAGCAAGAAGAAGGGTTCCGACAGCGCTTACCCTCTCATGCTCATCTTCGCTGCAGATCCTCCTGCGCGTGGGCGTGATGAAGGCCAAGCGAGCGCCGACCCCTCAGCACCCCTATGGATACATGCGTGATCGCTTTGTGTGGAGCCTTATCTCAGCTGTGCGTGAACTGGTTGTTTAAATAGGCGCAGCAAGCAGATAAGCAGCTGTGTAGCCATGGTGCTCCTGCCTGGTAGCATAAACGAGCCAATTGGCCATGAACCACTTTTCGCTTTGAGTGCAACACAGCGTTAAGACAGTGTATCATTTTGTGCATGAGTTACTAAGCCCAATAACTACCACCGAATAGCCCAGGCCACGCATGTCTGTAATTTCATGAGTGCTGAAAGTATCGCGCATGCTTGCACATGTGCGCGCACTCAAGTATATACACATTGATGCATAGGTGGGCATCTTCTTTCTTGGAGCCGGTGCCAGTGTTATCCATGGGCTGCATACCCTCTTTGAAGTCAGGGTCCTGGGCGGAGAAATGTGGAGCTATGCAGGCAGGTTAGACGTCCTGTGGTGACAGGGCTCAATGTCTGATTGGAACGTGTGCATGCGCTTGCTTTTTTCCCCAAGTTGCTCGCTTCCACAAAAGCAAAACGAACCTTAGCATGGTCCTATTTGTGACCATCGTTGGCGTTCAGCTACCTTGTGTTCGATAAAGGTGACATGGAGGGTGTGACCAAGCGGCTTGTTCTCTATCCTTGCTACCCTAGGCAGCCTGTTCAGCACGCTAAGAGAGGCACTTGACAACGTCTGTGCTGCTCTGTGTAGTGTCACCCACCTGAGGTACTGACTTGCAAATTCCTCGTTCTTGCTGTGCACAGTGCTCGCCCTGAGTGCGCTGCTTGAGGGCTACTCCCTCCTAGTGGCATCGCGCTACGTCCTAGCGGGTGCAGCCGCACAGCGCATGTCTTTTGTGCAGGTGCATGCGTGTGTGTATTTGTGGGTCAGGGTCTTTTTGGGGCACCGCCTCTTGGTGTTATGAGTGGGCCGTCATGCTTCTACGCATGCACATGTCTGCGTTTGTCTGTATCTTTGTGATATAATCTTACCGATGACTGGATTTGTTTGTAGCCATCCCCAGCGAGCGCTGTGCATGCTGCCTCGTCTTTTTGCAGTGCCTCGATGGTACAGCACCCAGAAAACAATGGCAAAGCAACAGTGCTGCTTTCTTTCCCTGCAGTATATTAAATCTGGTCTGGACCCTACCACTGTGGCCGTTATGCTGGTAAGATGTACTTGTTGAGGTTATTGAGGTTGTCAAGGCGCGTCAGCGTTTGTCTCTTTCCAGCTTTTCTCACGTCTTTTTACTAGTCACTATACAAGGTAAACAACACTTCAGGTGCTATATTTGCAATGGCCCAACTTGCAATGCGTCCATTTACAATGGCTTTTTTGTCCAGGAAGATGGAGGGGCTGTAGCTGGTCTTGCCATAGCAGGCAAGTCACTTCCCGGGCATTAAACGCCCTTAGGGGTAAATCGACATCTTTCGTAATTTGAGCGTCTTTAGTGCACTTGTCCTGTATTAAGTTTGCCAGAATCCTTTCTGCATAGTTTGTCGCAATTGCCATCTCTGACCAGGTGTATGTCACTCTTCCTGCTTGTGTGCCTCGTGTCCTGCCTTGACGTCCACCACGCACAATTGCAGGGGTATGCACAGCCTTGACCCACTACACTGGTAATGCCATGTGGGACGCGGTTGGCTCAATTGCCGTGGGGGGACTGCTGGGTATCATCGCTATGTTCCTGGTTCAGGTAAACCCTGAGCACTGGAGCTAAACAATACTACTGCTGCTCCAAATTGGCTGCAGAATGGCTAACTTCAGCGAGGTTAGCATAATGGCTTGCCTTTGATGGCAGAGCTCCCCTGGGGTTCAGTGGCTCAAGCTGGTAATTTACCAATGCCGAACAGCAGCTGCAGCTGCGGCTTCTAGTAAGGAATTAGAATTGAGAAAAAGATCTCGTGCATTTTGCACGCGACACCCATATGCTCTTGATGTGTTTTCAAGTATCGCTTGTGAATACTGCAGTTGTGGTATTATCTGGGGTGGAGGGACTCTTCATTTTTGGCGCTGCTGACTCTGTTCAGCCATCCACGTGTATGACTGCTCGTTTACGCAGAAAAATCGTGACCTGCTGCTGGGAAGGTCCATGAGCCATGCGGATACCAATGTCATTCTGCAGCACCTGCGAAGAGACCCTGTGGTTGCCTTTGTGACTGATACCAAGACCGAGGAGATTGGTCCTGGAATCTTTCGCTTCAAAGCGGAGGTGGCCTGGAACGGAGACAAAGTATGTGCCTTTAGATACTTGTATTTGGGAAGTAGGTGTAGATGTACTAAGATAGGAAAGTGGAACTGGTATAGATGTACTAAGGTAGGTAAGTGGAACTGGTGTAGATGTACTAAGGCAGGAAAGTGGAACTGGTGTAGATGTACTTAGGTAGGAAAGTGGAACTGGTGTAGATGTACTTGGGTAGGAAAGTGGAATTGATCACCTTCAGTGCAAAAGGCATGTCGGCAGTGTTTTATGTACTACATATACATGTATGGCCCTTGACAACATTCCAATGCCTGTCTGGCTAAAGATGTCATTCGAGGCATGGAAACTCGGCTCTTGTGCCTATGTAGCTCCTGAAGCTTCACTTTCTGATCAAACCTTCCAGAAACTATTATCGTCCTCCCATTTATTTGGCTACTACAGCCTTTTTAACCATGCCCTCTAAACTCCCATGTCACCGGTGCATGTAACAGTCCCTGCAAATTTCTCTCTCGCCCTCTTTCTTTCTTTGCTTGCAGCTGGTGGAACGTTACTTGGAGCGATGTGGCCGAGGACGTATTGAAGCAGCTCTTCGCCTCGCTCTTGCCCCACAAAGCCCCCCTGCTCTTCTGGTGAGCAAGTTATAGCAAAGCAGAAGCACATCAACAACTTTTTGGGCAGGTTCACCGAGGGAAAAGCACAATGATGCGGCCGTTGTCATCTAAATAGGGGTGTGTCATACGGTCGTTTGAGACGTTCAGTACGTTAAAATACGCATGTAATACAAAATACCAGAGGGGGGGGCTGACTGAGCCAAAAAGAAGGGGTTTTTTAAAATGTGGATTGAGCATGGTGGCCCCACTTTGCAGTTTTTGATAATAGAATCCAGATGTAGCCGTTGATCTGATGTTCAAATTGCACTTGAGCTTGAAAGCTGCAAATTGCGGCCACATGCCCTATCGTCCGCGGCGTGAACCCCACTTTTCACCACAAAATCTTCACAGCAGATCACCCACTCCACCAAATGGCATAATTTTGTGTGGTATGAATACAAATATATACGGTCAGCCAAAACCGATGTCCGGTCATACGGATACGGTCGGGAATTTCCATATACGAATACGGTTATAAGGCGTATCCAGATACGCTGTATTTTCGTATGTACGGTTGTGGCCAACCCTATTATTATGATACAAAGCAGCTTTCGAAGCTCGCTAGGAGGCCGTTTTTGGGCGGAAAGTTGCCTAATAAGGCAAAAATCGGCAAAAATTGCAGAGGTGTTCAACTGAGGAAATGCCTGAAAATGTGCATTTTTGCATTCAAAAGGCAGCCACTCACAGCCACTTCATCCAATTGAAACTATTTTAATATTAAAGTGTAGCTGGCATTGAAGAGCTACCCGAGCATGTGCGCAGTTTTATGTGGGTCGCTTTGCGTGCTGAGATAGGTAGACTGGATTAAGCACACATGATGCATTTAAGCCCTAATGTGGTGATTTCCATGGGGAAATGGCAGGGACACGCAAAGCGACCCACATAAATCTGGGCACATGATCGGGTAGCTCTCAATGCCAGCTACACTTTGGTACTAAAACGGCGTTGATCGGATGAAGTGGCTGTGAGTGGCTGCCTTCTGAATGCAAAAATGAGCATTTTCAGGCATTTCCTCCGTTAGCCCCCTCTGGGGAAATGGCTCAAATCCTCATAAAACAACAACCACTTGGCCGATTTCTTTCATTTTTGCTGCAATGATTTTTTTTCTAATAAGGATTCTATACCATTAAAAAAGTTCCAGATGGTGCAGTGGGTGATCTGGTATGAAGAATTTGTGGTAAAAAGTGGGGTGCACGCCGCGGCCTACCAGGTATATGCCCCCAAATTCGGCAGCCTTAAGCAAAAGTGCTCTGGAAAGAACATTTTGATGCCTAGTTTGAAGCTACCTAATATGGGGGCCCATACGCGGGGAAAAACATGCCCATTTTGGGGGGAGTTGTCCACCTCTACAGATATCGGCCAAATTTGCATTCAAATAATACAGCCCAATTTGTTCAATACGATATACCGTGCATCCGCCAACTTTTCGGATATCAAATCATTGTTTGGCAAAAAATGGAATTATCTAAATACATCTCGGAGCCCTCTCCGAACTGCAATTTAAGAATTTTATGATATTTTTAAGTATTTGTTGGGCACTCAGGGGTACAAACACATCGGTGCCCCTTAAATTTTTTAGTGATTTTCTGTCTTTCTCCAAACTGAAATCGGAAATTTTTTAATTTGGTCTCAAGAAGTGATCATGAATGCACGGTAATATGCGTTATATACAATACGCCGTGTGACTCATATCTGCATTCAAGCTTTTGAAAGCTTCAAGGTTGTGGACTGCTTGTTTTGAAGAACAGGTGGGACCTACAACATTAACATTGCGTAGCAATAAAACCTGCACACATTTACATGCAATACGTGTGAACAATATAGACACAGAGGTGGACTTGGTATCTTGAATCGTGCAGGATGGTGTCTTCAAAAGCTATGGCCGTGACATCATAAACGCAGTTGGTGCTGAGGTGTGTATTTTGAAGGGATATGAGTGTGTGTGAGTGTGTTAAAAGATTGACGTGCTTTCATGAGTTGTGCTATGCCATAACCTCCATTATCGTTGACCTTGCTCAAAAAGTCGCTATTCACACTGCTTTTGACCAATCACAGGTGGACCGCATTGAGTCAGAGATTCAGGTAACATCATCTTAAGCTCATCTTAAATTTTGGGGTAGCAGCCATAATTTGCCCTAAGACCTTAAACTAGGTTCTTAGCAAGTGCCCCCTGCTGAACTCATGCATGTACTTGCGTGTGTTTGTATCCGTAGGCAATCAACCCTGGTTGTCGCTACGTTGACCTCGAAACTGACCGGGGCCGCCTCTCAGCAGATCCTGTGCTTCGTGATGCCTTTGCAGCCATGTCAAACCCGCAGGTGTGTGTGGCATGCTTGATGGTGTGAGGTTCTATCTTTCTGTATGTATAGATTGCCCTTATTCTTCTGCGTGTGTGCATAAAGTATCTGTATGAGGTATGCAGGTATTTAGTGATCTACTTGCAGGATCAGGTTTTACTAGGGAGGCCTCCCTAGTACAGCTGAGCTTGTGCGACACACGTGCCTCTGTTGTTTGTACGGCACATTAAACACATGCACAAACTGATCCATATAACTCCTCCAAATAAGTCACTTTACATATACAAAGCCAATTGAGAAATGCGAATGTTCTTTTTTGAATACGATTGGTGGCATACGTTTTTTCTTATTTGTTAAGAGAATTTGCCAGATGCCTGTGAAAGCTGATCGAATTTTTTCTTGTGGCCGCCTACAGAGCAACGAGGAAAATGGAAGAGAAGACAGCAGCAGCAGCAGCTGGGCGAGCGGCAACTCAAGGGATGACATAAGTGATGGGGTGGACAATTTCCTTCCCGACACAGATCAAGGCTACTGCAACGAATCAGCTGTGGCAGGTGACAGCTATGGTGACAGGGCCGATGCAAGCAGTAGGAGTGGCACAGGTGGTAGTGATTTATCAGACCGAGCTCTGGAGGGGGAAGGGGCTTTACTGGAGGTAAGATACGAGTGTGTCTTTCTGCCCACTGACTATTCTTATTATCTGAATTTGTACTTTGGAACATTAACATGGGGTGTAATATGCAGTGGAAGGCGCAATGTGCACGTACTTGGTAGTAGCGCATTGTAAGATACTTGTTTTACTCTTGTGTCAACTATGATTCAGGTCCAGACAGACGACGGGGAAAACAATGCTCGTCTAGGTCAGTCGTCTCGCTACCACCCCTCCGCAAAGCCGATTAAAGGTAAGCTAAATAAATCTAGCAAAGTACCGCAGACAGCTTTATATATTGGCCGCAAAAATATAGAGTTCGAGCAAGCTCAAAATGCTGGACTGTTAAGGCAGGGTTCGGCAGGGAAGCTTATCATGTAAAGTAGCGTCCCGGCACAGCGCTCCAAGTAAGACCATAGTTAAATTTCCAAGACACAATTGAGAGGACTAGTGGCGCTGCGTTTGGGTACCCCAGTAGATAAAAGCTCTTAGTAGCGAATGTGTGGTGTAGCACAGCTGCCTGACTAACAATAACAAGAAGCAGATGGAATGGAGCAAACAATTTGCCATTTTGCCATTTCGAGCAGGCAAAGTTGCTAGATGTCATCACGAGCAAGTGGCTGGAAATGATCGCATTCCGGTGATGTCAAATGCCTGCTCATTGCAGAAATACCTACCTAATGTGACTCGTCTCATAAAATGCGTGATGCGCTCCTGGCATGGCCAAATGCTTTGGCCAGGGTCTATTTTGTCTCAAGATCAAATCCTTTTTCAATAATTGCATCAAGGGTCTCCAATTTCGGCTACTGCCTTAATGATACTGGAATATTGCAAGTAAATATTTGATGTTTTGGGCACCTCGCAATGATTAAGTACAAAAACGATTTAAGGAAGTTTAGGCCTCGCAATAGAAGGGCCTGCCCAAATTTCATGTTCACTCATTGAATTCTCCTCTGTTCATTTTTTTACGCAACTGGCCCACTGAGAGTACTTGTTTGTACGTTTACTGGTGCTGAGGGCTTTCTTCAAGAGCAGTTATTAGCAAAGGCATCACTCAGCCATCCACATATTCATTCATTGAGTGCACGCTGCCTTGCATGAATAGTGTCGCCAGTACGTGCCTTCAATTCTTGCTCATCCTTTCCTACAGCACGCTTGCTTCTAATCTTTGATATAATGTTGTACACGCACATGGTTAGGGTTGGCCCAAACCGTACATGGGATTTCTATATAATGTATAATTACTGTATATGACCGTACATACGCTGTATTTTTCTGTATACCGTTCGTTCACGATCAGTTCGGGACCACACTTTAAAATAAATAATTCAATTTTCGATTTCAGTTCGTGAGGGGGTCTGGGATTGATTTTTGAGTTCGAGGGCACTTCGGGAGGGCCCTGTCGTGAATTGATTTTGAGTTCGAGAGCCCCCCTGAGAATGCTGCCTGTGCACTGCTACTGCTGTTTGTTGAAGAAGCTGAAGCTGTGGCTGAGGCTGAAGCTGAGGCTGTGGCTGAGGCTGAGGCTGAAGCTGTGGCTGGTGCTGCACAGTGCTCAGAAGCAGGGAAAGAGAGGTGGAGGAGGGGTTTACATGCAGCAATGGGGCAAACGCAAATGGGGAAAGAGAATGAGGCTTGTTGGAGCTGCATGCACGGACGGCCCACAGGCCTCTTCATCACAGCCTCACCCCTTGCCTTTGCCTTTTGCTTCCTCTTGCAGCCCCTTGAGCTGCCTCTCCCTCTGCAGCTTCTCACGGTCCCGCTGCTGAGCAGCCAGCCTTTCAGCTGGGGACTGAGGCTTCAAAACCAGGGCCAGGGGGTTCACACTGGCGCGCTTGGAGCTCATTTCGAAATACACCCTCAAAACCACAATAAATAATTAATTTATCACTTCGAATTAAGTTCGGAGAGGGCCCCGAGAATTATTTAAAAATTTTGTTTCGTGCAAAATAACTAATTAGTTATCGAAGTGATCGTAAACGGACGGACGGTATACCGTATATGAGGGAAATTGGATTCACTCAGAATGAATTCATAGGGGGGTCATTTTGCAGCTCTTGAAGAGCTGAGTACGCATAATCCAATCTTTTATACCTAAATGAAGGGCTAGGGAGCTAGGCCTGCTTCAAGCCAAAAAGGCCAAAAAAGGGCCTTTTTCAGTGCAAAAGGGAGTTTAACTGCCATAACCACCAATAAAATCAACTGTAAATGCAAAACACATGCATCAATAGAAAAGGGAAGCAAAGGAAGAGCTGAGTAAGAAGAGGCGCGAGAAACAAAAATTGACCAAAAAGAGCAAAAAACGACTTGCTGTTGCTGGGAAACGAATTCTGCACCACCTGCAAATACGGTCCATATACGGCGTATATGTACGGTCGGCCAAAACCGATGTACGGTCATACGGAATGAATTTCCATATACGGACACGGTTATATGGCGTATCCAGATACGCCGTTATTTTGTATTACGGTTGTGGCCAACCCTACAAATGTGAATGCCTTAAAGAGCCTCTCAAGGATAAAGCTTAAGCAGAAAGGGGAGCAAACAGAATGCTCAAGACTCACAAGTATTGTGTTGATTGCCTGATCTCGCAGAGTCTAAAGTTCTTGCAAATAAAGTTTAGGAAATATTAAGATGAAAAATAGAAAACTTTTTCACCTCTCTGCTGGTATAGGAGCTTTATGGTACTCGGTATTATTATGGTTTTCTTATCCTTAGTTAAGTTGGTTTTGGCTGCCTGTGTAGTATCCCTTTGTGTTTCCAGGGACACAGGTAAAAGACAAGTAAGATCAGCATTCAGTAATGTATTTCACTAATTCGAGCAACTGCTCGCTATCTGCTTGTTGCAGCAACCTCGCTATCATTCACAGCAGACTACCCGTGCTCCTTGTGCGACCTTCCACCCTTGGAGCAAGGAACTCTTGAGAGTGAGCTATGCTCTAACTTTCACCAGCAGGAGACGTCCCTGGATAGCACCCAGACACAGAGCCTAAACAGAAATAGAAGCGATGACGATAGCAAGAAAAATGAAGCCTGATTCAACATTTTAAAACCCATTCCTTTTGAATATGTATTCAAGTTCTTTGTTGATGCTCTTCTATACTTGACACAGATAAGTGCTAACTTTGATACAGATAAGTGCTAACTATGATACAGAGTTTACAGATGAAGCCTTCAGTCAAAACGTGCGACTGCTAGGCTGTGTATGCAAAACATGAAAAGAAAAGGAAAGAGAAACTACACAGGCAGTGGACACCACTCCCCACTTTAATTAAGGAGAAAGAGCCACTTTGGTACCAAGTACCGTAAATACCGTAAAGCTCCTCCACCGCGAAAAAGAAAGGAAAATCAATGGGGATCAAGAGGGTTGCATGCTTGGCCTGAAACCGGCTCCTGATGAGAATTGATAACAGTACTGGAAAGGGTACGTCTGGTATGGACAAATTTAGCAGCAAAGTTCACAGAGTGCACGTGGAGCTTGGAGGCAGGCTTCTTGACTTTTTGAGAATCAAGACCCAGTTCCTTGAAAGGCTTCAGAGTGAGTGTTGTAGATGGTGCAACCCACACTCAAAGGGATGATGTGGAGAATAACGGAGGCTCCTTGGAATGTTGCAAAGGTCTTTGTGCTGTTCCTTTGCAACGTTCAGCCGCTGGTTTCAAGGTCTGGTGTCCTCAAAGTACTTGATCTCGACGAGGCAGGTGGATGTCGCGCCGAGTTTTGTTGAGGTCTCCAGGTCGGTGCTGTCTGGGGTTGTTGGCTGTACTAGTGGCTGGCGGTGCTGCTGAGGTGCTCCCAGTCTCCCTCAATTGCCCCCTGCCACTTCGAAGAACCTACCCTTCTACATTAAATTTGGATCTCAACTGCATGTCAGCTTGCAGAACCTTCCTCATCATGGAACTGTTACATTGGGTAAAGGAATTATACAAGCGCATGCATTGCAGCGCAAAACCAGTTAAATTGCAGGGGCTCCAGGCCACACTCTCACACAACGCACCAGGAAGGAGTGGTGTCTCTGACTCCAATAATCCTTTTCAGCACTGTCAAAATGTCATATCTGTAGGGGGTTATCTATCTCTCTACTTTGTCGTAAGAAGGGAGTAGCCCATATCTAACTCCCATACATGTTAGCGGGAATTGCGGAAGTGTGCGGAGCCAGATATGAGCGTGTAATCTGTTAGCAAGGTCATGGCTCTTGACGAATTGCTTGACTCTGAAAGGCAGTACCAGCCATGAATGGTCGCAAAACTGCTTCAGCCGCAATACTCAGATTGATCTGCCTGTCGCACACCAAACCAAGATATTTGAAGGTGTTTGTGTAGGGGAGCTGTGTGCCATTAAAGAAAGGGGAGGCAAAAACCTTCCAGGCCTGGAGTTGAAAAACATCACCTCAGATTATTGATTGTTTACTGTCAAGGACATCTGTTGCGCGTAAACTCTCAGTTTGTTGAGCATAGTCTGTAGCTCGTTGTGAGAAGCTGGGTCACTGTAAAATTGGGAATGCCCATGATCAACTGACATCCTTTAAGGATTGTGTAGTATCAAATCACTGTCACTGCAAAGTATATAATTCAATCAAAAAAGTAAGACGACGCTTTAGTGTAAACACTCCCAAATTAGGAACTAACACCGTTATGGGGGAACAGATCAACTCATCGCCTTCGAACCAAGAGAGGCCTCCAAGAAGGTGGGAAAACCATCCAGCAGAGGAGTGGGTTTACATCGCTGTGGTCTCCATTGCTTCTAGTCCTCTGTATCGATGCGCTGCCCATATCCGTTTGTGTGTCTATCTCAGATCCTACATGGTATAGGCCCCGGGGTCTCATGAGGATCTCCTCAATATCTCTTTCAATGCTCACATGTCGTCAAGTGATCACCAAACTATCAAATTGATATGGGATTGTATCAACAAGACTGGCACATCCAGCTTGTTAAATAAGCTGATCTCACTTTTAGCCAGCCAACCGATTTTTTGTCACACAATTTGTCGCTGCCACTGATTGGGCGTGGCACAACAGTGCGGGCGCTTTGGCGCAACAAACATCATTCAAACCGGACGCAACATTGAACGCAAATCCCCAAACTATCTGAGCGATAACCTTAGTAGTACACAGGCCCATAACACCTTACCCTCACTGATAAAGTCTTTCCTCTTTTTATTCTCCAGTGAAATGTTGCGTGTCTCTGCATCCATTGGGTGGTGCCAAACATAAAACAACATCCTAGAATCCATGCCGTTTGTAACGATACTTATGCTCTCCAGATATCCACACTGTATCTCGGACATAGATGAATACTTCACACCCATAGTGTTTACACTATCTACGTTCTTTTGTTTCGAGGGTAACGCTTTTGTTATAGCGGAGGACTTATGCACTGTCGACAAGCTGGCGCGTCAGCTTGTCGGCAGTGCATAAGTCCTCCGCTATAACATCTTTTCTGTACGTCATGATATAAAACTGCCCAAATTGAAACAATAGAGGTTTTTTGTTGAAGCTCTTTAGAAGATCATTGCATAAGAATCAAACGACGGGGAGCTTGGCAAATGACATTTCCCTGTGGAAAGCAACAACTTGCCTTCCTCCTCGGTGCATTTTGTTGCAGTAGTTTGTTTGCAAGGTAACTTTACAATTTTGGGCACTTGCTCTGGTGATTTACCATAGGGGGTTATCTGAGCGAAAATCCAAACATGCTCCTTTTTAAATTAAACGGGCAATTACTTACACATGAACTCATCAAATTGGACCAAATATAGCTTTAAACTGATGTTAATATTACTAGCTAGGGTTATAAGGATGAATTTAATTTTCCTAGCTAGCTAAACCCCGCAATGGAACATCACAGAGTCTTTGCATCAACGTTCAATGAACTACCAGTTCATGGTAGTACAATGCCCGAGGTAGCTGCCCTGGGAGTAGTCCATGGTCAGGCCAGATCGTGGGTTCAAATCCGCCTGGTAGCATGAATTCATTGCTTTCCAACAGCAATTTGATGTCGTTGCATCCCTGATCTTTGCTTGGGGTGTTATCACTGCTTGCGTATATTGTTTTTGGCCAGCTAACAGGATGGACGTCTATGAGGCTTGCTCATTGCCCTTGATGTCTGATTTGATCGCTCCCTAATTCCTCCTTTACTCTCCACATCATCCTATTGTCTGGGTGTGAGTGACACCATCTTGGGCAACTTTATAAACATAAAATAAGTGTCACTTTATGAGGGGGGTTGCATCAACAAAACGCATCTGCACCCACAATTTTGGTCTTAGCTTTAACGCACCATAACATGGTTCTCGGAAACCCAAGGAGAAGCCCTTGGCCAAAGCTTTGGCTACCCTAACGGATACCAATGTAGCAGCGCGTTGTAAAAGGCATACTTGAGATGTTTAATTCGGAATTGTATTCCTATGTGTAATCGTCACACTGTGGTTGGAGATAAGCACGCTGCGCGTTCCTTTGCCTTTTGAAATTTAGGATCAGGCCTAGTGTCTCCACATAACTTAAACTCAATCAGGTGAACCTTCCACTGGTTTGGATTTAGTTTCTTGTCTTTAGCAAGCTGCTGAAAATCTGAGTTGCGGGTGGTCACCCGAGAAGAGCACACAGTGCTAGGTAAAAATAAGATAGTGTCGGGACAAGAAGAGGCTTTCAAGGCACGTGTTGTTAGGTTTGGTAGCAACCAATAGGGAGACACACCGTAGGATCTGAGATGACAGAGGGAGAATAAGGTACTAGCCATTTAGTGCTTGTAGGGGTTGACTTTTGCGTACTTCATCAACTTATAAATCAGGGGGATATTGGTGGAGCTATCTGTCTTGTACTTTGATACAGCTGCTGGTCATGACAGCTGTCACGCCTTAAGTCTGGCAGAGGCACGTGTTTGGTTCCGGGTAGTTTGGTCGATTTACGATTAAATACTTTTCCGTGATTTCACTGGCGTAGCCAGTTTCTGTTCTTGCCAGCTTCCAGACTTGATATTGGACAAGAAGAACAACCGAAGACCCTCTCAGTGTAATTGTATGTGCTCAGACAGCATGTGTGAGTAATTCCCCCTAGCTCTGGGGAGGCAAAGGTGCGGCAGCCTGTCTAGCAGTGTTTGTGTGGTTGTGTCAGCATCTGTTAGTGATTTAAGAAGGGTAAGCAGGAGCACGTAGGACTACACCATCACAAGAGGTTGAGTTGACTGCATTCCCGTGCACAGCTAGCTCTGCTGTCCTTGCTGAGAGCTGCTCATGCATCAACACGCAATCCTTCATAACAACAACTGGCTATGCCAGTGGAAATCACAGAAAAATATTCAATCATTGCGGACAGCGTGGAGAGTTGCTGAGGATCTAACCTACAGGACACACATATCAAGTTGGCAACCGTTGTGACGTATCAATCTCTTTTTGCAGTGCCATTTGATCTAACGTGCGTGCTCCTGTTCGTTTGCCGAGACATTTGCATTTAGATATGTCTTGTGAAATATTAGCCGTTTCAGGCTGAGGGCGCACACCCTCAAGGTGGAGGTAGATTATGAAAGCTCTCTTGTCGGACCATTGTGCTTGTGAGAAGATTCAAGATGAAGCGCATGCCCTTTCGATGTGTAGAGACACAGATGTTTGTGCTCTGAGGAAAAAGTTTGCTTATCTGTTCATCAGTCAATTCTCAGATGATTTCAATAGAGCAACCTTAAGTCAGTAGTGCCCAGGTGGTTCATGATTTATTTATTCTTGCAACACAACAAGCTTTTGTGTCTAAGTGTAGCGTAGTGGCCCAAAATGGTCAACCGGATGAATGATGTAAATTATACTTAACTTATGCATGTTACACTAAGCTTATGGGTTGTTGACTGACGAGGACCATTCACAGGCTGATCAGCCAGTAATTAGTCTGGCCAGGGTTGCACAACACAGAGGAGAGGCGTTTTTGCACGCCACGTCACGGAACGGCACGCCATGGACTACGCCATGGCAGTTCAATTTTATTTTATCTGCTTTTTCCCCCGAGCTCCATTTTCCCTCTGAAACCAATCTAGATTATATATATTAGACATGTTACATATGGAGGACTGATTTGATCCAGTTGCACCTTATTCTGGGTGGTTATGGGTGTGTTTTAGTACTGCCACGGCTTTATGCCACGATTCAGGGGTCAGCCGTTGCGTGGCGTGGCGTGGCCGTGTTGTGCAACCTTGAGTCTGGCTAAATTTCCCTCCATGGAAATCTAAATCGCTCAAATGACCCGCATGACTTGGTGTGGCCACAGTGCGATTTTTATCCAGGCAGAAGCACACTGCAACCTTTGTTTATCGTCACGATATAACCTTATCTTAGAAAAAGATAAAACTACGGACCGCAAATTGAGTTCTGGGCAGGAGCAGTGCACACAGCAGCTTCACAGCTTGATCATTTAGCGGGAACCCCTAAAACAGCACTTGCACACATCAGCGCCAAAGGGACCTTCGAAACTTGAGTTTGCAGCAGCTCTCGAGGGAAGGACGGAAACCCTGCAAACAGCAAGCATAAATCATCAGCATACAACGCGGACCTTAGGACGTCATTGGCCAAGGCGGGATTCCGGGGATGGATGGAAATATGTGAAACGGCACTCAGCACACAACAGCACCTACCCTTTCAGAAAGACTGCATTTACAGCACTAATACTACCAGCACAACATCTCCAGCAGCTGCCTTGTACTTGAACTCTAGACGCCGCTACCATATTTGAAGCTTTTGAAGCACACATTCTCCTTGTCGGCACCATTTCACTTTTGTTCTTATTATGTTTTTGTTCTTACTATTTACCTGCAGATGCCCTATCTACCAGACCTCGGTCGACACAGCATGTGCGAGGATGGTGGCATCACAACACAACTTCAAGTCCAGCAGTATGTAGCCCGTTTGCTTCTGAGTTTCAGTAGATTAAACCAGACCAATGCCATCTTTTCGTTACACCAGACCAGTCACATCCAGTTATAAGCTTTTTTCAACTTCATAAGTCCAAACGTTTCCAGACTTGTCTTCGTTTATGTGAATATGCGCATGGTATTGCCCTCGAGGTCTCAACTTTCTTGACAGAGTTATTTGTGTGATCTGGGTTGTATGGGTGTGGCAATTTGGAAGGTATTCACATGCATCTTCCATTTGTCAGTGCGTATTTTTCTCATCATCAATCTAACTTGCCCTTTCACTGTCGTGTTATAAGGTAAGCATTTTTCCAGAGGTGGTCGACGGAGGACTGAAAAGGGGGTGTTTTTGAAATGTTCCCATAGTATGCACACTGCAGCTGGCAGTTTCTAAGCTTAGCACCCAGAGGTAGCTGCTGATATAATCTGAGCTTGAAAACTGCCAGTAGGGTGCACATGCCTAGTTGCCCGCGGCGTGAACCCCACTTTGTACCACAAATTCTTTGTACCAGATCACCCACTACACTAACTACTAATATTTTTAATGTTACAGAACCCTATCTAGAAAAAATATCACTGCAACAAAAATAAAAGAACACGGCTGGGTGGTTGGTGTTTTATGAAAATTTAAGCCATTTTCCCATGGAAATCACCACATTAGGGTTTACATGCACCATGTGTGCTTAATCCAGTCTATCTCAGCACGCAAAGCGACTTACATATAACTGGGCACATGCTCGGATAGCTCTCAGTTACAGATACACTTTGGTGTTAACATGGTGCTGATCGGATGATGTGGCAATGAGTGGCTGCCTTCTGAATGCTAAATGGCACATTTTCAGGCATTTCCTCTGTTGACCCCCTCTGGCATTTTCCAGCTGCGTTACAGCCCCTTCTTTACTTAGTTTGTTTTGAGGTTTACCTCAATCTCATTGGTTGAGGGGGGATGACGTTGATGAGATTCTGGCTCGTCATGGAACTTTGCTTTCGCATTCAAGCCAGATGACTTGACGAAATGAGTTGAATAAGCATTGGTTATAGAATTGCCAAATGCTGAAAGTAGCCGATGGTAGGTCTGTACAAAGAGTTGTAGCACAACACCCCTTGCTAGGCAAGAGCCTAAGCAAAGCAAATGACAGCCGACAACGGTACCAGGCATATGACAAGCTTCTATAATGAAGCTTTGCTTTCGCATTTAAGCCAGATGACTTGACTAAATGAGTTGAATAAGCATTAATTATAGAGGTGCCAAATGCTGAAAGTAGCCGATGGTAGGTCTATACAAAGAGTTGTAGCACAACCCCCCTCGCTAGGCAAGAGCCTAAGCAAAGTAAATGACAGCCGACAACGGTACCAGGCATATGACAAGCTTCTATTATGAAACTTTGCTTGGCAGAGGGTTGCCTGAGTTTAAAGTTGGAAGAGTGCCGCTTGCACACAAAGATTCTGTTTTATAGGCGCATAAGCATAACTAAGTCCTCCAAGCACGCAGCTGGCTCTTTTATGGCATCTGATTTTCGGGTTCGTCAGTTTGTACGTGAGAACTCTCTAGTAAAAAGGCCGTATGTGTCTCTGTGGCTTAAGAGGACGTATGTGCTCCCAGCAGGTATGTATGCTGGCCAGGTGTGGGGCACTGAGTTTATTAAAGGGGATAAGGTCTTCACGAGTGATTTGCAAGTGCGACACATGAGTTTTTTGAAGAGCAAACTGGGTATTAAGTGTTAAGTGTACCACCACGAATTGGGCTGTCTTGAGGGAGTGTGGACACGAGCCACTGCAGCTTTACTGGTTGAGGTCTATAGCCAAGTTGCATAATAGCATGCTCAAGTCAAACAGTGAGACGTTAAGCATGGTGCTGAAAGCAGATCTGAGCAAACATTCACGTGACCCCTCCTGCTGGACTGCGTATTTGGTCTTAGATGCTTTTCAAGGGTTGCAGCGTTGAGATATTTGAAAAACACCCCCCTTTGGGGGGTCAGTCGCTACCCTCTGAAATAATCTGTGCATATATATATTTATACCGCATGCAATTCGTATAATTTTTAAGGAATTCATTTTGCAGCTGTTGAAGAGCTCTGATCGTGTACCCCATTGATCACCACAGTGTTTTGTGTCGGAGATTGCCTGAAGAGCCCAAAACCCATTTAAGCACACATTTTCATTGAGCTTTTCAAAAATTCTACAAGCACGGGATCCCTTTTCTACCCCCAACCCGACAACTTGTGTGTGCATATGTGTTGTGCGTGCATGTATATGTGTATCGCCGTTGTATGCGTGTAGTGCATGTATGTGAGTGTGCATTTGCGTGTTGGGGTTTGTGCATGCGTAAGTGCGTGTGAGTGCACGCACGTGTGTGCATGCATATTCTCAATTTTTTTTCTGTGACTGTGTGCGTGCGTGGGTGCGTGCAGCTATGTGCGTAAGCGCTCGCACACGTATGTATGTATAAATGTGCGCGTGCATGTACCTAATAGTACGTACGTGCTCTTTTGCGAGTGCATCTGTGCACACATGTTTGCGTGCATGTATGTGCACGTCTGCATGGGTGTGTGGATGCACATATGTGTAAGTGAAGAGTGCGCGTGGGCTGTTTCTGTTCCTGCATCATCTCTGCCCTAGAAACCTTTATTGTGATTGGCTTGCATGTTTTTAAGGCGATCCTGCTCTCACTGAAACTCTGGTGTTCCTGTATCTGCCGCTGGGCCCCTTGCTGTTCAAGCACTGGCTGCTGTTCAACCATGTGAGTGACTCCCTTCCAAGGAGGGACACGGCTTTGACAAAATATTCCAAACATTCCATTCCCCGCACACGAGGGCTTTAAATTATGTGGTCTCTTAGGTCTGTGGAAGATGGCTTTTGACCGTATATAAATATATGTACGGCCGGTTTAAACTAATATATGGCCTTATATGTACGGGACATATATGTAGCGTATTTGTACTTATGTGGTTTTGGTCAACGTAGCGTATGGTAGGCGTGATGGGCTGCGGATTCTTAAATTCTTCAGTGCAAGCTGCTTCCGCCACTTATGGATGCAGGGTGGCTCCCGCACAAGTGGGCACGGCTTGCGTGACTTCCTGCAGCTGGAGGCCCAGCATTGGCCAATCAAGCTGAAGGAGTTTGTGCTGGATTCAAAGCGGGCTCACGCAGCCATGTCCCGCAGCGTGCCAGGCGCAGCTGTTGGGACCGCACAATTGCCGACTTCCTGAGACGGATGGCCAAGGTGCGTTTCTAGTTACAGAAAAGAGAGTAATCAGGCATGCGTTTTCTTTAAACTTCCAGTACAGCTGCCAACATCCTGAGACAAATGGCCAAAGTGTGTTTTACAAAAGTAAATGACCAGGCAGGTGAGTTCTATAATGCTGAAAGTCTGGCCATTTGGGCTGGTTTAATGTGGGCTAGTTTAATTTTTAGGGAGTGTTAATCGATTATGCTGGTAATTGCCTGGTACCTACCCTAAGAGCAGCTTACATGCACACAATGTGTCAAGTGTGTACCTTCACCGTGTGTACCGTGACACATTTGTCTGCTTGCGTGTCATTTTTTTGCAGGGTCAGGATTCACGGCGCCCTCTTGTGATTGGGGTTGGGGCTTCCAGCTGGCTTCCCCCCACAAAGGGAGTCACCAAGCAGGCAGCTCCCACCAAGCTGCGCCAAGCCTTGAACCGTGGTGTGCTGCGTGGGTCTGGTGGCACCCAACACCTTTCGATCATGGTTAGGTACTTGAACGAGTACCGCACCACCGTCTGCTGCAGCAAGTGTGGAGGACGAACAACTGCGCCACTTGTGTGTGACTATCGCACACACAGGCACAGGAGGTCCACGCGGCTCC
>Ga0307963_1000840_pt1 | contig 22188 bp, 22 predicted proteins | sample OrgLakmetagen594_FD_201829 | JGI IMG/M metagenome (GOLD analysis project Ga0307963, IMG submission 201829) | Saline water microbial communities from Organic Lake, Antarctica - #594 | ecosystem: Environmental > Aquatic > Non-marine Saline and Alkaline > Saline | place: Antarctica: Organic Lake... | reverse complement strand
CTGTTTTAGGCAGGAGTTTTCCTTTTCCCAGTCTTTTAGGTTTTTTTCCTTCATTCTGTCAGGCCCTTGCTGAGGACCGTGTAACAACCCCCACCAGAAAAAAAAAATCACTGTCACTGCAAAGTATAAGACTCAGCACAACAATCTATCAAGTTTATTGAAGAATGGTTTTAAGCCAGGGTCAAGTCTCTCTCGAGCAAAGGCTGGGAACTGCACTACAGACTGCAATTCTCCTGATACTCTCTCTCTCTCTTTCTCTGCTGTTTCTCAAATCCGACTTACTTGACACACTGACGTATACTTTACCACACACACTCTAGTCGGCTGCCGCGCCTCTCCTCCCCAGGACTGGGAAGATTACTCAACCATCTGGCTGAGCATTGTGTAGTTTACTGAGCTAATTGAATACCGCAATGTCAAAACAGAAAATGCTATCTTCATTAAACTGGCTTCGCCAGCTTATTGCACGAGACAAGGCAAAACAACCTCAACTGAAAAACCAACTAACCAAATAACACGAATCGTCACAGCCAACAATTGGGCGTGACATCGGTGAGGTGAATGTCGCGATGAAGAATGCTGAGTTTTTGGGTCAGTGCTCTGGGAGTGGATCTGGTGGTCCCAGTCTTGTAATTGCCTCCTGGCATTTCGAAGAACCCATTGTGTTTTTACGGAATTCCAAGGAGCAAGGTGTGTTTTTTTCCAGGATTTTGCATCGCGATTCGTGCGGCTTACATGCAAATACAAACAAGTAAAACTGAGACGCTGAACAGAAAAAATGAGAACCTCGGATCCGTCGAATCGGTTTGATTTCACGGGAGATGAATGGGAAAACGCATCGTGCGGTAATAATTTCTATTATTGTGCTGCGAAAATGCCCTTCAATTCCTATGGACGTGGAAGAAAACGAGGCGGGAGCTCCTGGCTGTCCACGGGAGGAGGCAGGTCTTCTGGCACCTCAGCTCTAACCAGCACACGTGCTGCAGTGGTGAGTGTTTCCTAGGTTAGGATCGGGTCTGCATGCGCAGGAAGAAACTCGTCGTGTACTAATAGTATGTATATCCATTATCAACAATCAAGAGCTCTATCTCAGCAATCAACAAGCGAGGCTGTCTATTTACCCTGTCCCACCCCTCTCCTGCCTCCCGCTTGCGCAATTTGCACCCGGACGAGCAAGTTATTATCTATTCTGTTGCCGTTTGTACACAGGGATTTGATCGCTCCATACCTGCCCTGCATACCATCACACTCTTTTCTCTGGATCGAGACACGCAAAGTCAGATGACGAGCAGCTGTGGTCTGTCAGAGGACGCACAATCTATTACAGACATGTATGACAGTGCGGGCTCTTACCTTCGAGCAATGCAGCAGCACACAGCACGCGAGTACATGGTGAGTGGCTAGTCGTCTGTCTATGTGAAACTGTACCGAGTGCTAGTATTTGCTCTTTGCCGGTGAACACAACAACTGAGCTTCTGACATCCCTATTAATGGAATTTGACATCCTCGTGACATCCAATGGAGATTGGGAGAGGAGGTGATGATGCAAAGAGATGTGTATGCCCTTTCTGCTTTACAGGCTGCAGTTGACAGCTCTGTAAAATCGCTCAATAGGACGGCACGTGATGGCACAGAAGTCACCCCTTTCAAGGAGTACATGGTGAATATGTTTGATACAGCTCCAAGAAAACAAGAGGAACAGTATGCTTCCACCGTGAAATGAGGATCGGCTTTAATAAATTGAGCATTTCCCTATACTATTTGCTATAAGAAAGGACCTGTCCTGAATTGGTAATGTAAAAGCAGTTACAAAGATACAGGCAACAGTGATGCCTTGTGCAATATCTGAGTGTTGTTTGAGCCATCTTGTACTGTATACGCCCTCACACAGGTGCTGGAGGTGAATGACAAGTTTGCGTGGCTGCAATGCCAAAAGAAGGCTGGCATAGAAGCGCAAGCTACGTTGGCAGAAGAAGAGCAAGCTACGTTGGCCAAGTCTCTTGTCCAGGTCTGTCGTGTCTACCTGTTTATAATTAAGTGAGTATTATTGGGCACCTTAACTCGACCAGAAAGCAAGAAATGGACGCGTAATCTCTTGCGGAAACAGTGCATTGTAACAGAAAGTGTATTATGTGTATTGACACAGAAACTACAGAGTACTCTACAGCCTGCAGAAGTACTCACGTTCTTGGAGGCGAGTGCAACCAAAAGTCAGTTGGAACTGTCTTGCCACAGCTTGCGCTGTAGGAACTATCCTTTTTACACCTGGTCTTTAGACAGCGTTTAGGTTTGGTTTTCCCCTCTTCCTCTCGACTTTCGCTTCTTGCTGGCTTTGTTGGCAGGTATGGGTGTCAACGGCCCAGCCTGCTAACTTTCTTGTTAGCCTGTTCAGCATTTCAGTTTTTTCAGGCAGCTCTCTGCTCAGTTTTTTGTGCAGTGTTTTTCTGCCCTGGATGGTTGGCCATGTGTACATTCTCCTTCCAACAAAGCCGAGCCGGAAAAGAACCAAGCAGTCCTTACTTTGGACTCCACTTATAATTTTCTCATGTGTTTAATTGCCATCTTAGGTGCAAGGTTGTGACAAACTCCTGCTGGTAGCATCACAGGAGGGATCTGGAGCGACACTAAAGTTCAAGATCTCTGGATGCAGCATCAGATGAGGCAGTGTACATGAACAGGCTCTAAGAGGCGTGACCAAAGGCAAGGTGCTGTACCAAAGGCAGAAGTCGCTTCATCAGCCCTTCACTGAGCAGTACAAGAGCACGGCAGTATTTTTTGCAATCGTTTGACGTAAATTGTCCTGAGAACAACTGTGGCGAGATGCCTTCTGCCGTCCCCACAGTAGGTAAAAATAAGTGTATCAGTTTTAAGCAGAATGAAACTATGCGGCACAAAAAGTAATCCCCGTTAAAAAAGGTCTACTGGTATGTTGCTTCATTCTTTCCTCATGACTGGAAATGCTTATTCACTTGATGCACTTGCCATGTACAGCCTACTGCAAAGCAGCAAAGTTAATTTCCTCACAACTGAAAATGCGTATTCACTCGATGCACTTGCCATGTACAGCCTACTGCAACGCAGCAAAGTTAATTTCCTCACAACTGAAAATGCGTATTCACTCGATGCACTTGCCATGTACAGCCTACTGCAACGCAGCATAGTCAGTTTCCTCACAACTGAAAATGCGTATTCACTCGATGCACTTGCCATGTACAGCCTACTGCAACGCAGCATAGTCAAGCTTCGGCCAGTTGCGTATGTTGGGTCAGGTAGGCTACTAGTGTAGGCTACTAGTGTAAGCTACTAGTGTAGTACACACCCTGATGGCAAGCAGAAGTAGAAGTGGTTATTTAAGGTACTAAAACAGCACGCTCCAGAACTTTGCTCACACTTGCCAGATTTCTAGAGCACTTACTAGAGCACTCAATAGAGCTCAGTAGCAAATATGGAAAAGCACTTGCGTTTTAGAAAAAGCGTCTGCTCCAATCAGAATCACTGTACATCAAACACCAATTTACAATGAATGCTCACCTTCGCCAAATTGATGCTTTCCCTAGCAAAACTCCATTAAAACGTACAACGTGAACCTCTTTCAAGCTGACAGGCTCTCACTTACGCATGCACCTACCTCCTGCTCCAGACATACTTTGCTACAAGCTAGCAGGAAAAGTGAAAACCCTTGCAAAGGCAGGTTCATTGCAGCCTGGCACGCATTCACTGCTGGAACAAATCATCAGCCCAAACAGTGGATCCCCCACGGCTTGCACCTACGCAGCACCCACAAAGCTTGATACAAGTAAGGCTTTTCTATGCATCTGATGGTCCAAAAATTGCAGATGGTCTAGTACTAATGGTTCCATGTTGTGGACAAACTCAATAGCTTGAGCATGTTTAGATCTGTGAGGTGGTCAAACTGTTTCAACATCTGGTTTTGCACAGTCACGCCTTTCCCTTTTCTTGTAGGCGTATCTTTTTGCCTTGAGCTCTGTTACTCCCGTTGCCTGACTGTCAGGTGTTGTGCCTGCCGATGCATCGCAAGAAAGTGTAGTGCGTGGACTAGGTGGAGGCCTAGAAGCTATCCAGGGCCCCCCAGGCACAGGTAAGGAATGCCGTTGTACGCCAAGGTAGCGTGGACTAGGTGGCGTGGACTAGGTTGTACGCCAAGGTAGTGTGGACTAGGTGGAGGCCTAGAAGCTATCCAGGGCCCCCCAGGCACAGGTAAGGAATGCCTTGCCGTTGTATGCCTAGGTAGCACAGCTATCTTTGTTGGTATTTTTGTAATTGTTTTGGCCTGCGTAAACTAAACCCGAAAAGAGAAGCCTTCACTGCTGAGATTTGGCAGGTGTGAGCAACCCTCACATTTACATTGCGAGATGCACATCGCTGTCATTCACAGCTCATCAGGAGATTGCAGGATATAAAGTCACAAACCGTTCCCTTGTGCAAATATAAACTAAGCTGCCACCTTACAGCTCAAACAGGTGTGCCTGCCCTTTTTAGAGAACCTGAATTCAACGCTGCCATGCCAATTTTGTGCCATCTCTTGTTAACCCTTTCACTTCAAAAACGTTGAGCGTCTTCCCATGGAGAACAAGGTTGCGGTACTTCAGGCACTAGTACAACTTGAACTTATTGACATAATTGCAAAAATTATTACGATGTATGCCTCTGATGTGCGTGGTTACGTTCCCTAAAACGCCCACTGCTTCTTATGCTCTGCACAGGAAAGAGCACCACCATATTCCACATCATCAACAGCAAAGTGCGCCAGAGTGAAAAGGTGAGGGTTTGACCCTGCAACTCCACCAAAATGTAACAGAAATTATTGAGGCAGGCGGGTTTGAAACCGCAAGCAGCGCGGATGTGCTTTCAAACTATTCTAAAAAGAATACTGACTGCCCCAATTTCGGAATATTTGTACCTTTCGGACAGGTTCGGACAGGTTTGTAACGCACATCAAGCAAAAGAGACTCGCTGCCACCAATTAATTGCAACTTTTCTCGCACAATCTACGTGTGGCTGCTGCTTCTTTACACAGCATTATTCGTTATTGCTCGCCACAGGTTTTTGTGACTGGCACAAGGAACCAGGCCATAAATGCTGTTGCAGGGAAGGTATGTGCACCATATGTACACACAAATCACGACCCACACACATGTAGTTTTCCTCGGAATTATGCATGTTCAAAACCCTGATTATTTGCGTCGACTACCTTAAGCCTTATGTAGAAAATGTGTAATGCAAGCATCTTAAGAGCCCAATTCTTCTTATCTTGTCACCTTAAATGTCATATTAACTCGAACCCACACCCCTGCAGCTTTCATGCCTTGACGGATCAATCCTGGTGTTTGGAAATGAGAAGCGCCTTTGTGAGGAAGCCAAGTACTTCACCCTGGAGAATCGTGTTTCTCGCCATCCTGAAGTGGTAAGTATACAGCCTTCGTTTATTACAGCCTTGGTAAAACAGCCTTGGTAAGTAATCGTTTAATCCGCCTTTGCAGTAGCCTTGTGGGCTAACTTAGTCCACTTGCTAATCTGAACTTGGCACTGTTAAGGCTTTAATCTCTCGTTAGGAGCTATGAAATTAGAAAAAAGTAAAGATGTCTGTGCTGATGAACTGGTTTGCCACTAAGATCTGTGCTTGGATGAAGAATACATATATCATATAATGCAGCTCCTTCAAGACTTGCACAAACAACAGGTTCTAGATGTATAGTAGACATTGTAAACTATATCCAGCTTGGCTCAATCAATGATTCAGGTGTGGTGGAAACGCACCTCAAGCATCCTTGTACGCCTGAAGCGTGATGTCAGCAAGGCGCTTGCCAAAGGACTTCAGAGTGCCTACCCTGAGTAGGTTCTTAACCTGCTTACCCTGCTTATCCTGCGTAGGTTCTTACCCTAGTAGTGCTTACCCTGCTTACCTAGTAGGTTTTTCCTGCCGAGCATGCATTTAACCTAGCTTGCATCAGGGCATCGAGGCCACCTTGCATTGCTGCTCAAAAATTAGAGCTAAGGTGATGTTCACGCCATCTGTTTGTTCACATTCTCATCAAATCGTTTTTCAGGATTGGCATGAATCCTCAAGTTCGTAACTCGTCCCAGCGGAAGTCCTGGTATGCGAGTCAGTTTATTCTGCTGTCATGAGCGTGGTCACGTTTTTATGAGTGTAGTATTTTGTTTTTATTTCGAGGGTAAAGGAGATAACAAACTCCCTACTACGCTGAAAAAGGAAAGTAACAAGAGGAAAGAAGGCAGCACGTTCAAGGCATTTTAAGTTGCAACACTCCCTTGTTTTGCAGGCTTGCAATTCAAGCTCTCACACGCTCAATGGTTGAGGAGAGCCTTTTGAAGAAAGAGCGCATCAAGATTGCGGGAACTTTATGCAAAAACCCAATGGTAAGCTGGGCACACCAAGCAACAAGTTGAGGCAAAAATAAACTTTAGGGCGGCATGTAGAGTACACTTGGTTAGAGGTGGCATGTAGAGTGCAAGTAATGAAATTGTTGTTCCACCAGCCAGCATACAAAACTATTGCTCTCACCACATGAGCAACGTTTGGGTTGCAGTTAGGAATTATCTGAGTTGGTTATTCATCCTTGCCTTTTGAACACTGCAACATGAGCACTATTGTTCTCACCACATGAGTACACACTATCTACCACACTATTTTTCTCACCACATCAGCATACACTATTCACCACACTATTGTTCTCACCACATGTTCTTCCTGTCCCAGACCTTCTCTAGATTCTGGCCGTTGCATAACCTCTTTTTCCTATGCCGATCTACCTGTTCCAGACTTCCTCTAATGTTTGGCCATTGCAAATCCTCTTTGTCCTATGCAGTTCTTCCTGGCCCAGGTTTCCTCTTTCCTTCAGAACCAGATCACGAAGATCCACTTCAAGGTCCTGCCAAAAGTAGAGGAGCTCGCTACGCTTGATATTTTGCAGACAACCAAAGCCTTCCTTGCCACCATCGATGCATCTGCACGCATGGCTGCTGAGCTGGAAGAAGTTGAGGTGTGTTTTAACAAAGCAGCATGTACAAGTTTGTCTGCAAAACCTTGCTGCAAAACCTACTGACCAAAACCTTGCTGCACAAAGAAATAGCAACCGATGGCCTCAAACACTTTTTGCAGTTTGAGCTGTGTGTTGACACAGTGGTCGTTGATGAGGCTGGATGCGTGCCTGAATACGCCATTCCCCAACTGTTGGCCCTACTGCCGACCAACATGGTTCTTTTGGGTGATCACAAGCAGGTGTGAGATGAAATCTTCTACTAGTGCTGCAACACAGCATGAGCAGGGGAGGATACTACTAGGAGTAGTAAACAGTCACCCACCTTTTACTCTACACATGTAACCAGTCCATATCATGATCATCACCTTATCTCATGTCTCTCACAGACATAATGCTTACAGCACATGTGCGTGTTCTGCAGCTTCCCTGCTTCTCAGCCGTTGTGGACACCAACAACCCAAAAAACCACACAAGGTGCGCTTTTAAAGGCGTGGTGAACTTTTCTCCCTGGATGATTTGCTTAGGCATAATGATCCCCTGATATTTTCTCAATATTTTCTGTACCACGTGAGCGTGCATACTGAACGACAACCAATTCAATTCAGATCCCTGATGCAGCGAATGGTGGACTGTGGCTGCCATGTGCCAATGCTTTCTGAGCAATTCAGGATGGCAGCAAAGGTGAGAAGCAACAAGAAAGAAAGGAAAGCGTCTTCCTTACTGGGCATGGGATAGGGCTGCTATGTGGATAAAGACAATCGTTGCCAGTATAGCGCCGCAACTTTGTACCCGGTAACAGTTTGAGTGCTACTCAGATACAATGGTCACTGTATCCTTTATAATAACCGATGTGACCCTTGTGCGTAACTTTAGTTGCAAGACCGAACATGATGTGGCTTTAATGGTATTTTAGATTCATCCTACTGCAAAAAACATTTACTGTGCTTGTGATGAACGCAGATCTGTGAGCCTGTATCGACTGTTTTTTATGACTCCAAGGTTATGACTTCTCCCATCCTTGCTTGGACCGGCTTAAAGGTAATCAACGCGGTACTACAAGTTGCGACTGAATATCTGAGCAATTGTGATGACTTTGCTGACAATAAGCAGCTACAAAAGGCTTACACATTTGGAATGTATGCAAATCACACAGCCTCTCAGGTGGGTGGAATCTGAGGGCACAGAGGAGAAGCACACGGAAGGAGGGTTCTTCAATGTTTGTGAGGCCACACAGTGAGTTATACAGCGATATCTCATTTTTAGATCACCAATAATACCAAAAAGTAGTTAAACTCATTTTATCAACCCCAAAGACAAGACCGCTTATGATGCTAACAGCTTATAGCTCAATACAAACAATCAAGTGGCTTTCATGATGCACACATTTGATGGTAAACCTTTTCTTTGTGACCACAGGGTTGTGCAGCAAGCCATCCATGTATATGACGCCTTAAAGGACGAGCAGGTCTGCCTAAGTTGTATACGACCGCATACTCACTGCCTCAACGTCAGCGCTTTCAGTACATTCTGCGCATCTTTGCACATTCAACTGCAATACGTCTTCTGTTCCCACGCTCTTTTCCGTAATGCAGATCACAAGCCCGACTGTCTTTATCATGACCCTCTACAACCAGCAGGTAAGAACCGATCACATTAACTGTCACAAAAAAAAAAATTGGAGGCTGAGTCGAGTGTGCAGCGTTTAATCTCCTTTTTTTGCAACGAAGCAAGAGGGGTGACATTATTTCTTTTACTCTAGATTTTTGTCCGTGTTTCCTCCATTTTTTTGTTCTCTTGTTATGCTTGCTATATTTCCTAGCTTGAGACTTTTCTCTATCTTGGACATCTGCGAGCAGTTGTGATCGTTCCTAGTTAGTAATGCACCGCCATTTTCCACGCAAAAAAACAAAAACACCCTTTACATTAGTTGAAAAGAAGGGCGTGAACACTCTCCTGAAAAACGATGAGTCAGGAGCGCCGTTATCGTTGACTTCTCTTTAAAAAAACAGGATGGTTGCAGGCCCGAAACAGGCCCCTGAAACATTACTAAAAAAGGCGGCTTGTTTAGTTTGGATTACAAAGGCCTCCAGCCTGGCATGGCTGCTTAACCTACAGGTCCCAACAAAATTCAATCAAAAAGATCGTCTGCATTAATTAATCTGTAAAAATGGCAGCTTGGATACGTTCCGTTCAGTGCTAAACATCATCTGTGTAGAGCGTTCAATCATCATCAAGGTAGAGTGTTGCAGTCATCATCAAGGTAGAACAAAAATGCTTTACACAAATACCCAAGGGCAAACAGTATGACATACACACACAACTATACCCCCCCAGAAGTACAAGCTGTCCAACGAGCTCCAGATGTGCCTTGCCAAGCGTCCAGACATACCGGATTTGTCTATTCAGGTGAGCACATTGCTTACTAGAGCTAAATTTACAATTGAAATGTAATTCTATTCCGGCTCAGCTCCACCGAATGTTGGAGGGAAGTTTACACATGGCCAACCATCCAGGCAGGCTGCAGAGTACTCTGTAGATTTCGAGACATCCGTAAAGCTCTCTGGTTAGCTACCCTTTAAGCCTGTTGGTCCATGGTCAGGCTAGACTCCTCAGGGCTGGGCGTTATAATCTGTCTGGCAGCGCGAGCAATATGCTGTCCAACAGCAACGTCCACTTTTTTAACCCATGCTTGTCGTGTTATCTGGGATTGCCAATAATGTAATCAAGAGACTTTTAAACATGCGTTGCAAACGTTTTGTAAACAAAGGTCCTTTCTTGTGCTGCCTCCAGACGCTTTCTGTGGATGCTGTCCAGGGCAGTGAGGCTGATGCCACTGTCCTGAGCCTAGTCAAAACTCGGCCTGACCTTAGTGCATTCTTTGTGGATCCGCGGAGGGCTTGTGTGGCCCTGAGCCGTGCAAAGCATGTGAGCATTGTTGTGGGGACTGCATCCGTATTTGCAGGATCCGGTGGTGGTGGTGGTGGTGTGAAAAGCCCTGACTGGAAATTATTAACTGCTATGTACAAGGCGTCATAAATGTAGGACATTTGAGCTTGGTAGTGTGAGTTGTATGCTCACATGTCTATGCTGACCACAAAATTGATACGAGCATAAGCACCAGGATCTTTGCAGTAGGTCACTTTATCCTTTTCCAGGAGGGTTTGATATATGAATCAAGTAGTCTGAACGAATTGTGGTTATTTAAATCTTCGCCAGCAAGATTCTGTTAGCCTGAACAAGTGCTCCCATTTCCACTCCCTATCAAACTTAATATCTGCAACACTTTCAGATATGTCCTATCATGGCCCAGTCCAGGGAAGTGCAAGTCACGACTGTGATAGTTGTCAATAGTTATAAGCAAATGTCAAAGAACTCCTTGCAGGGTCTGATCCGCTCAACAAAGCAAGCTGTTGCCTGACTTGTTGCATTGCAGTGGTTGTATTTATCAGAATGGGTACTTTCTTGACCATGTCTACAGAATGCGCGTCTTTGTAATCACATTGTGCTTGCACTTTCTGTGGGATGAGGTTTGCATAACGTTCCGCGTTACAATTATTGGACAGGATGTCCTACACGACCTGTGGGTGTTAACACACCTTAATAAGAATGCGATTAGGCAAAAATTGTGTACAGCATCTGCCAGGACCAATTGACCGCAATGAATTGAAAGGGGGAATCATCTGTGAGTTTCGGACACATGAAAAATATGGACTGTCACACTAAGGATACCAAGAATGATGCAGGCAAACATTAACATACTTAAAACTCATGTGTGAGGAGCAGCACGTGTGCAACAAAAGGGTCTGGAACATTGGACATGGTTTGGTTCATCACTCTTTTGCTGCGGGCCCTGCTGTTTGATGAACTCTGAACCAGCACTTGCCTGGCTAAGACTGTTGAATCGTGTATAAAGAGCTAAATTGAATTCAGAGGTAAAGCAGTTTAGCAGGCACTTCCCGTTGCTTGTCATGATTCTACACCTCACGCAGCAAAGCACAATTAGAACCAAGGGCTTGTTTGACTGAAACAGTGTATTTTGACTTATATTTCTGCCTCGGAACCAACAGCAACCTTGCAGCCAAGATGAACTGATGTTTGTTCGTAACATTCTTCACAGGGGAAAGCACACTGCTGTTCTTATATAGGAATTATGCTCAGGCAAGCGTCAACATGAATGAAACCTTTCTCGAATGTGAATACAGCACATGTCCTCTTCTGTGAGCCAGCCCTTCATCAGTATTATCAAGCGTATCAGCAAGAAGCAAGACACCTCTGCAACATCCTTAAAGGAGTCTCTATTACTCTACAAACCATTCGTTTCCTATTCTGTGACGGAGAAGATTTTCGGTACTTGATACCGAAGTGGCTCCTTTTCCACTACGTAATCCATGTAAAAATCCAGTTTTCTCCTTACTAGTGACAACAAGGCAATGTCCAGATATTTTATGGTATCCTCTGGCAACATACTAGCTATCTTTGCAATTTAGTCAGGAAGTGCTCGTAGTTCACCTGCACAAGAGCTACCTCATTTACTAGACACAGCCATAGTAACCAGGACAGGGCCGTGAAAGGGGTAATGAGCTAATGGGAGTGAGTAGCTTGCCAAAAAATGATTAACAACTGCTTTACAATCTTGGCAGTGGTCTGCTTGCTTTGGTGTCAATGATAACGGAATATGAGATTTCACCTGGTACCAAAGCAGCCAAACACCTTTTCTCAAAGTTAATAACAATACCAAAAGGTAGCCATTAAAACAAGCCATTCACAACAGATGAGGGACAATAAGGCGCAAATTATTAAGCCATCCCTTCCTTTGAGATAGTGAACACAAATTGGAGGTTGCTTGCACACACACACGCACACACTTTGGTAACTACAACGTAAGTCCAACAAGTGTTCCTCTCTGCACGCCAAAAGGCTTTCCCACGAACTCGCTCTCACTCCTCAAATAAAACCCTGGTTAAGTTGTGCAAAAAATATAGCCTACTATAAGCCTTTCACGCCCCTCACAAGATAAATGATGCTTTCAGATTACCACCACTTAACCATCTGTAACTACAGCGCCAACTACAGTTCCTTTTATAAATGTTGTGACAATGCAATGCAGGAGCACGCATTAGTCACTCCCAAAAGTATAAGAGCCAACACCGATTCAAACATCCTGCATCACAGAAGAATCCTGTCACTCTTCATTATCAGAACTCAATTTGGGGGCTCGACAAACTAATGCATGGCTAGAATGCCCTCCTGGCCTTCCATCATAACTTCATCCACTGCATTCCAGATGCGGCGATTCCATGGCAGAGTCGCATTCCCAAACATCCTTTGCACCTGCATGCACACAACCACACACGAGTAGGGTTGGCCACACAACGACACACGAGTAGGGTGGGCCAAAACCAGATATATAGGGTGTATGTACGATACTTATGGCAGGGAAATCACCCAATATACGGTCGTACACGGTACATATATACGGTCCTGGCCAACCCTACACACGCGACAGAGCATGAGTTGTGTGACTTCATCTACTCTACATTCCAGAGACGGCGGATACACAATAAACATGCATCAAACAAGCTCCCTAACACTTTCCCTATAAACACCTGCGTGCTCACATGTGATATTATTCAGATCACAATGCATGCGCTTCAAGGATTGCTGGTGGCACTACTAGCAAAGAGCTCTGTGACCATCCGCATCCTTTCACACTCTTTTGCTGACAATGGGGTGCATGAAAACAAGCGCAGAATCATTGACTGACAATCATTGGCTGGCAATGCACAATCATTGACTGACAATCATTGGCTGACTGACAATCATTGGCTGACAATGCGCAACCATTGACTGACAATCATTGGCTGATAATGCACAATCATTTGCTGACAAAGGGGTGCATGAAAACAGCAACGAAGTATGGATAGAGGGAGTGGCGAAACAGTTTGGTTGCAGGAGCTGCAGGATTGGCTTGCAGAAACTAAAATACAACCAATGTGTGTGTATGTATTATGTGTGTGTGTGTGCACGAAATCTAGGATTAAATTGTAAAGATACACCCTCCAAAGCATACAAAATATGTGACTACACACATGCACCCACACGCACCCTCACCCACACCCACATACACATACGCACATGCACGCATACACACACAAATACATAAGCGATGAAAACCGCACCAGCACCAAAACACTGTGGGACACACGCACACGCACACGCACACACACACGCACACACACGCACACACACACACGCAACCGCACACCGCACCTGCACCAAAACACTGTGGGAGGGGTCCAGCTTGTTGGACCAGCCCTCAAGTACCAGAGTCGTGACCATGACTGCACATATTTGGCCTGGCATGGTGACCTGCACGGCACACCAGTGTAGTGACGAGTCGGCACTCAATTCACTGGCTCTCCATTCAACACTTTCGCTCTCACCACACACATTCGGCATGGCATGGTGGCCTGCCTAGGCACGCCAGTGTGGTGACAAGATACTCTTAATTTCACTGTACACTGCACGCATTCGGCCTGGCATGGTGAACTGCCACGGTACACCAGTGTTGTGACAAGACACTCTCAACCTCACTGCACACTGCACGCATTCGGCCTGGCATGGTGAACTGCCACAGTACACCAGTGTTGTGACAAGACACTCTCAACCTCACTGCACACTGCACACGTTCGGCCTGGCATGGTGAACTGCCACGGTACACCAGTGTGGTGGCATGTTCAAACTGACCTGCAGGACAAACCATGTGGATTTGTTTCTATTCTCTTATTTCTTCTCAAACATAAGTCGATTGTAAAGCTCTGCTGGCTCCACCTAGAACATACAGGCCAGGTAACTTACACCGTCAGCTGGGCACGTTAGCTGTTGTCCTAAATCAACCATGCACCACACCCATTTTCACTTTATGGCCATGCGTACAACGTGCGCCCTTAACCCAAAGCACACACATGCTTCCTACAAATACCGCTCACACATGATACCTCCATCACGCACACACACACACACACACACACACACACACACACACAAACACACACCACACGCCACATGCCACACGCCACATTTGTAAATCCAAACACACACGCACATTGCACTGGCGCACCATCGCCAGCACATTGGCCAGAGTCTCTGCCTCAATGTGTTGGTGCTTCCTATAACTCTTCCTTCTAAAACGACATGGAATGAAGCACACACAGCATCATACAATATACAATACACGCACGCTCCTAGCACTGGCGCACCATCCCAGCACGTTAGCCAGCATCCCTGCACTGATGCCTACAGGCGCATTGCTGCTTCTTACAACTTGCGCTCACACACGATGCCTCCATCACGCACGCACGCACGCACACACAACACGCCGCACGGCACATTTGTATATATTAACACACACACCACACGCCACACAGCGTGTTTGTATATATACACACACACCACACGCCACACACCACATTTGTGCACATATTTACACACACACACCTTATGCTGGCGCACCATCTCCAGCACGTTGGCCAGCGTTTCGGCACTGTTGGCTGAGCTGCAGCCATCACTGCCAGCCTCCTCTGCCTCCTCGTCCGCCTTGCGCAGCGCGTCAAACACACCACACATGGCGTCCACAAACCTGGCGGGGGTGGGGCAGTACTGCTCGGGACCTGTAAGCCACAACCAGTTGGGGGGATGCAGTGTGTGTTTGTGTGTGTGTGTGTTTGTGTGTGATCATGTGCGTATTTGTGTGTATGCGTATTTGTGTGTGTGTGTGTGTGTGTGTGTGTGTGTGTGTGTGTGTGTGTGTGTTTGTGTGTGTGTGTGTGTGTGTGTGTGTGTGTGTGTGTTTGTGTGTGTGTGTACGATTGTCGTTTTGTAAGCACACCAGGTACATGCACTGCACAACACACACGGCATTCACAAATGTCACACAAGATGTGTGCTCGAGTTCACTTCTTCCACCATTTTTGCCGATGATACAGGTTAAGCTAGAAATACTCGACGGCACGTACGGAACCCATGGTCCCACGTCTTGTAGTTCAAGACCCTTTACAGCCTGCCAAGCATTGTACTTCAGGATTGGACATGAGCCCCTTAAGCATTGTTGAAAATTTGGACTTAAGCCCCTCTACTGCTTACAAAACATTGTACTTGAAGATTTGAGTTTGAGCCCCTTTACTGCTTACAAAGTTTACAAAGCATTGTACTCGAAGATTTGAGTTTGAGCCCCTCTACTGCTTATAAAGCATTGTACTTGACGGTTGAGTATAAGCCCCTCTTCTGCCTACAAAGCATTGTACTTGACGGTTGAGTTTGAGCCCTTTTACTGCTTACAAAGCATTGTTGAAAATTTGGATTTAAGCCCCTCTACTGCTTACAAAGCATTGTACTTGACGGTTGAGTATAAGCCCCTCTACTGCCTACAAAGCATTGTACTTGGCGGTTGAGTATGAGCCCCTTTACTGCTTACAAATCATTGTACTTGGCGGCTGAGTATAAGCCCCTCTACTGCTTACAAATCATTGTACTTGGCGGTTGAGTATAAGTCCCTCTACTGCTTATAAAGCATTGTACTTGACGGTTGAGTATAAGCCCCTCTTCTGCCTACAAAGCATTGTACTTGACGGTTGAGTATAAGCCCCTCTACTGCTTACAAAGCATTGTGCTTGACGGTTGAGTTTGAGCCCCTCTACTGCTTACAAAGCATTGTACTTGACGGTTGAGTTTGAGCCCCTCTACTGCTTACAAAGCATTGTACTTGACGGTTGAGTTTGAGCCCCTTTACTGCTTACAAAGCATTGTACCCCAAGGTCTGCAATCAAAATGATTAGTATGACAATAAGATGTCTGCATTTTGAACAATCATTACTTGCGTTCATAGATGGAAAGCCCTAAGACCGTCCCACTCATCCGCTTGCCTGACAATCGCAGCCTCGGCTTATCCCTGAGTGCACCCACACTCCCCACGTCATAGATTTGCCGATTCCTAGGGATGATCAAATCCCTATGTGGTGCTTTAGCATGGTGACAGCAGCCCCTTCACTTCCCGTTCCTTGGCAGCGTTACTTTACTTGTAAATAGAGTTGGCCATAAAAAATAAACCATATAAATGTATACGGTGTAAAAAACATACATATGTAAACGGTGTAAAACATAAACCATATATTGTATACGGTGTACATACAATATTTTTGGCAGGGAAATCACCAAACATGCAATCGTATACGGCCGTACACGGTGCACATAAATGGTTCTGGCCAACCCTACATGCAAAGCACAGCAGCCATTCCCCTGCGCTCTTCTGACAGCCTACCTTCTAGTTTCAATATATCGCACGTTATTCCATAAGAGTTTTTATAGCATTTAAATTGTAATTATATGTTACGATGAGAGAGTACGATGAGAGGGATAAGATGATTGAGCTCACTGAGATATTTCCTAACAGTTTCCATTATATTCAGGTGTCATAATTCACATTATGTCATGATGAGATGATTTAGCTCCCTTGAATGTGTAGCATTGGCCAAAACCGTACATATACACACACCGTATATATGCCCGTGTACTTGGTGATTTCCCTGCCAAAATACCGTATATACACCGTACATATATGGTTCTGGCCAACCAGAAAATATGACATGGACATCACGACAGCCGCCCGGGTTATACCTTGCCTGAGAAGCGCAGCACTCACTCCCCCACACAGTTTGGAACTTGTCTGAGAAGCGCAGCACTCACTCCCCCACACAGTTTGGAACTTGTCTGAGAAGCGCAGCACCCACTCCCCCACATAGTTTGAAACTTGCCTGAGAAGCGCAGCACCCACTCCCCCACATAGTTTGAAACTTGCCTGAGAAGCGCAGCACCCACTCTCCCACATCTCTGCCGTTCATTGCAGCAAAGGAGCGAAAGAGGCCCACCATGTTGGCCTTGTCTTCGTCGGAAAGCTCGGTGGTCTGGGTGTGGGCAGGTAGGTGTGATAGCGTGCGTGTAAACGGTACCCTTGTAAGAAGTGTGTGTGTGTGTGTGTGTGTGTGTGTGTGTGTGTGTGTGTGTGTGTGTGTGTGTGTGTGTGTGTGTGTGTGTGAGTTTGCGCATGTGTGTGTGTTTGCGCATGTGTGTGAGTTTGCGAGTGTGTGTGTGCGTGTGTGTGCGTGTGTGTGTGCGTGTTTGTGCGTGTGTGTGTGTTTGTGCGCGTATTTGCATGTGTTTGTGAGTTTGTGCATGTGTGTGTGTGTACATATGACAGGGTGTGCATACATAATAGACGTAAGTGGTGCGTGTAAATACGTGCGCAAACAGCATAGTGTATATTGTTCAGGTTTGTATTGCAAAGCACTTTGTACTCCCTACTTGTGCAAACACACTTGCACTCCCCTTGGGTCGTTCTTTCTACACCTAATAGAGCAAGCTACTCACACACATTACCATTCCACGATCTGCCCTACCTACTTGCAAATATTTATGCCTTTTGATTTCACAACTTGTTCTGCACACACACACACACACACACACACACACACACATACACACACACACACACACACACGCAAAGAACACAAACACACACACACAAAGAACACAAACACACAAACTATCATTCCACGATCTGCCCTGCCTACTTGCACACACACACGCCTTTTGGTTTCACAACTTGTTCTGCACACACACATACACACACATGCAAAGAACACAAACACACGCACTATCATTCCACGATCTGCCCTGCCTTACCATGCCCACATCCAGCAACACAATTTGGGGCTGGAGCCATCGCTGCTGCAGCACATCGATGTGGGCGCGTGTTTGGTTGGACACCTGCACATTTAGGAATGCACGTGACATGATTGGTAGAGGAAAGGATGTAAGGATAGGATAAAGACAAATTTTTTTTTGCACATCACTGTGGGCACGTGTTTGGTTGGACACCTGCACAATTAGGAATGCACGTGACGTGATTGGTAGAGGAAAGGATGTAAGGATAGGATACAGACATTTGCAGCACATCGATGTGGGCGCGTGTTTGGTTGGACAGCTGCACAATTAGGAATGCACGTGACGTGATTGGTAGAGGAAAGGATGTAAGACAGACACCTTGCAGCTCATCACTGTGGGCGTTTGGTTGGACAACTGTGCAGTTAGGAATGCACGTGACGTGATTGGTAGAGGAAAGGATGTTAGACAGATATTAACCTTGCAGCACATCAATGTGGGCGCGTGTTCAATTGGACAGCTGCACAAATAGGAGTGCACGTGACGTGTCGGGTTGAAGTATATATCTGAGAAAGATGCCACTGCCCTTGCACCAAATCAGCGAGGGCGCGTGTCTGGTTGAACACCTGCGTAAGCAGTGTTACAAGTGCAGGTGACGTGCACATGTGATGAGCATGTGTAGGGTTGGCCAGAACCATTTACATGTACAGTGTATATATGTACAGCGTATACGCGGCAGTTTTGGCAGGAAAATCACCAAAAATACGGTCATGTACATATACGGTTCTTGCCGACCCTAAACATGTGTGGTTTTGTGTCTGGCTGTTGCGCACTCACCCATCTGCTGAGCTTTTATCTGGCTGTTGCGCACTCACCCATCTGCTGCGCTTTTGTGTCTGGCTATTGCGCACTCACCCATCTGCTGCGCTTTTACGTCTGGCTATTGCACACTCACCCATCTGCTGCGCTTTTGTGTCTGGCTATTGCGCACTCACCCATCTGCTGCGCTTTTGTGTCTGGCTATTGCGCACTCACCCATCTGCTGCACTTTTGCGTCTGGCTATTGCGCACGCACCCATCTGCTGCGCTTTTGTGTCTGGCTATTGCGCACTCACCCATCTGCTGCGCTTTTGTGTCTGGCTATTGCGCACTCACCCATCTGCTGCGCTTTTGTGTCTGGCTATTGTGCACTCACCCATCTGCTGCGCTTTTGTGTCTGGCTGTTGCGCACTCACCCATCTGCTGCGCTTTTATGTCTGACTATTGCGCACGCACCCATCTGCTGCACTTCTATGTCTGGCTGCTGCGCACTCACCCATCTGCTGCGCTTTTGTGTCTGGCTACTGCACACTCACCCATCTGCTGCGCTTCACTCCATCCAATCCCCCGTACAGCACGCCCATCAGGTTGCCAGGGGGCATGAGGCGCACGAGGATGTTGCCGGGGTGCAGGTCGGAGTGGATGAGGTTGTCCAGTAACATCATCTGCGTGTGTGTGTGTTTGTGTGTGTGTGTATGTGTGGTGTGTGTGTGTGTGTGTGTGTGTGTGTGTGTGTGTGTGTGTGTGTGTGTGTGTGAAAGCGTGTGCAAATGCGTGGCTTGGTGGGCTTTGAATGCAAGAAGTAAGCTTTGATGTGCAAAAGGTGTTGCTAGGGTGCTGGTTGGAATGGCTGAAATTGTCCATCATCACCATCATCACCATCGTCATCTAGAAGTGCACAGTGTTTGTAAGTCTGTCTATGAGTCGACAGCGCGGTAAACAATTTTACCAAGAAATCATTATATCGCGCGCGGGGGGTGAGGGCTCAGCAGCAGCAGCTGTGGGTAGAACAGACACATTAAATTGCAGGTCGTGGGGGACAAGGCTGCCAAGAAGGATCATCTTCGGAGGAAATGTGTGCATGTGCGTGTGCGCATGTTGGGGGGCTGCAGAGGGCGGCAATACGTGTGTGCCATAAGCACACTATATGTCAGCATGCCTGAACAAATCATACAGTACAAATCACACACGCACACACACACGCACACACACACGCACGCATACGCACATGCACACACACACGCACACACACACACACACACACACACACAAACAACCCTGCAACACGCGCACACCAGCTTACTAACACAGCAAAAACACAACCCAACGAGACCGTCACAACTTTTGCACCGAGTTACAAACACACACACACACACACACACACACACCTGTAGCATCGTGCCAGAGCCGATAACCGAGAGGCGATGGTTGATAGGGCTCTGGCCGGACTGGATGTAGCGTGAAATGTTGTCCCCCTCCTCAAATGTCTCCACCAGCACCTGTGTGTGTGCATGTGTGTATGCGTGTGTGTATGTGTGTGTGTATGTGTGTGCGTGTGTGTGTGCGTGTGTGCGTGTGTGTGTGCGTGTGTGTGTGCGTGTGTGTGTGCGTGTGTGTGCGTGTGTGTGTGTGTCTCCACCAGCACCTGCGTGCAGTGCGCAGGCGGAGGGAAATGTGTGATGTGCTCAATGCGTTTTGCTTCCATAGTGCACAACATCAACCTCCCCTAATAGTCTCATCAACGCCAGCAACTGTGGGCAGGTATGCAAGTCAAAATGTTCTTTGCCGGGGTCGGCCAGAACCATATATATGTGTGTGGTTTATATACGGTACTGTAGGCAGGGTATCACCAACTATATGGTCATATACGGTGCATGTGTACGTTTCTGGCCAACCCTATTTTCTGTAAGTGTACTTCCTGCGTTTACATTGCAGCTTGTTGCTGTCTACAGCACGCCTCCACCAGCACTCTCTAATATGTTGGTACCAGCAAACCAACACGCTTTCGCAAGCACCCTAAAACATTCCCACCAGCACGCTAACACACATCTTTACCAGCACCCTAGATTACTTCCACCAGCACGCTAACACGTTTTTGCCAAGACCCTAAACATTTTCTACTTGCACCCTAAAACTATTCCACCAGCAAGCTAAAACATCGTTACCAGGACCCTAAACCGTTCCCATCAGTACGCTGACACACATCTTTACCAGCCAGCACCCTAAAACATTTCCACCAGCACCCTAAAACTATTCCACCAGCAAGCTAACACACATCGTTGCCAGGACCCTAAAACGTTCCCATCAGCACGCTCACACACATCTTTACCAGCCAGCACCCTAAAACATTTCCACTAGCACCCTAAAACTATTCCACCAGCAAGCTAACACACATCGTTACCAGGACCCTAAACCAATCCCATCAGCAAGCTCACACACATCTTTACCAGCCAGCACCCTAAAACATTTCCACCAGCACCCTAAAACTATTCCACCAGCACGCTCACACACATATTTACCAGGACCCTAAACCGTTCCCATCAGCACGCTCACACACATCTTTACCAGCCAGCACCCTAAAACATTTCCACCAGCACCCTAAAACAATTCCACCAGCAAGCTAACACACATATTTACCAGGACCCTAAACCGTTCCCATCAGCACGCTCACACACATCTTTACCAGCCAGCACCCTAAAACATTTCCACCAGCACCCTAAAACTTTTCCACCAGCAATCTAACACACATCGTTGCCAGGACCCTAAAACGTTCCCATCAGCACGCTCACACACATCTTTACCAGCCAGCACCCTAAAACATTTCCACCAGCACCCTAAAACTATTCCACCAGCAAGCTAACACACATCGTTACCAGGACCCTTAAACAATCCCATCAGCACGCTCACACACATCTTTACCAGCCAGCACCCTAAAACATTTCCACCAGCACGCTCACACACAATGTTACCAGCACCCATGTGGAACCAAGGAAGGACAGTGAACAGCGAGCTAAGATGTGTGTGAGCGTGCTGATGGGAACGTTTTAGGGTCGAATGAACATTTCCAGATGCTAATATCAGTTCACTCTGTATCAAATTCCCAGATGCCACTATGAGTGCACTCTGTATCAAATTCCCAGATGCTAATATAAGTGCACTCTGTGTCAAATTCCCAGATGCTACTATGAGTGCACTCTGTATCAAATTCCCAAATGCTACTATGAGTACACTCTGTTCTAACAAACGATGGGCAGTGTGCCTTACGCGTTGATTTACTACGCTAACAAACCTCTAAGACACCGAACTCACATGCACACACACTCACACACACAACCCCATCTGTAGATACCTGTATAATACATACAGGTATCACCCAACGCCGATCTCTACCTATGTGTAGGGTTGGCCAGAACCATACATTTATAGGTATATACGGTGTGTATACGGTATTTTTGGCAGGGAAATCGCCATACACACGGTCATATACGGTGTGTAGATACGGTTCTGGCCAACCCTACTTATGTGTGCACGTGTCATGCATATGGTTGAGCGTTTAGGCCAACCCTAGTCATGTTATAATTACATCCCCAACCCCAACCCCACACGCACACGCACACGCACCGCCCCCCCC
>Ga0307963_1000839_pt1 | contig 22219 bp, 16 predicted proteins | sample OrgLakmetagen594_FD_201829 | JGI IMG/M metagenome (GOLD analysis project Ga0307963, IMG submission 201829) | Saline water microbial communities from Organic Lake, Antarctica - #594 | ecosystem: Environmental > Aquatic > Non-marine Saline and Alkaline > Saline | place: Antarctica: Organic Lake... | reverse complement strand
CAGAAAGAGAGAAAGAGAGAGAGAGAGGGACACAGAGAGAGAGAGGGACACACAGAGAGAGAGAGAGAGAGAGAGAGAGAGAGCTTCTGAGTAGTTGAGTCGCAGTTGACAATTCGCTCGCACTTGTAATTTTGTCTTGTAACGTTAAGACGCGTCTGTCTCAGGCCACGGCATGAGATGGTGTCTGTCCACTGCATGTCCGGGAGATGTTGACACCAGGCACACAGCAGCACATGTTGACAGCAGCACATGTTGACACCAGCATATGTTGACACCAGCATATGTTGACACCAGGCACATGTTGACACCAGCACATGTTGACACCAGCACATATTGACACCAGCACATGTTGACACCAGGCACACAGCAGCAGCAGTTGCATCCATGCAGCAAGCAGTGTGCTTACAATGTGTCAATGTTTGCACCTTTGTATCACGTGAGCAAACCTTTAAACCCTCACTAATGTTTGTAAGTGCTGGTTAGGCACATGTGCAAGCACCTAACTGAAACTTCTCCGTGCTGTGTCTATTTGTGCACCATGCACTGAAGACCTGCTGTTGTCTGGCTGCATGGCTATCAAGCCTTCTTCAAGGTATCTGCGTGCGCCTCTGGAGGTAATGCAAATATGGACCGCGGAGTTGGTATAATCTGTGCAGTAGGGCTGGGGCTGACCCATTTTTGTTGGAGTTGAGAATAAGCTTGATTGCGCTTTGTTTGATGTACGTGTGAATAACCGTTTGATTTTTGTGTTGACCATCTGCAGCATTCTGAGGGCAAACACGTGCCTCCAGGAACTCGTGCTGACCCACTTTGAGCTAACTGAGAGCCTGGCGGCCTGCCTTCAGGCCCACCCCAACTTCAAGAGCCTCAGCGTTGGTGCGTGATTCATAGTTTATTGCTAGTCATGCTTGTAAAACAGGGTCTGGTCGTTATGCACCTTAGTGGTTATGCACCTTAGTGGTTATGCACCTTAGTGGTTATGTACCTTAGTGGTTATGCACCTTAGTGGTTATGTACCTGATCAGGTATGTGTATGCTAGGCAGAGGGTCTTTGGCTCAGAACATTGTATGATTGCTAGATGGATGTGTGTGTGCGTACCTAATCTCCTTTGAGCACCTTAATTGCACTCCGAGGTTTTATATGAACACACTGCTACGAACACAAGCCATTTCACCAAAGCTGGCCACCCAAATCCACAGGGCGCATCAATCGGGTGCACCCTGCTCAAGTGCTGGAGCAGCTGGAGCGCCTCAGCCTTCACTTTGTGGAGCAGCCCGTTGAGTGGCAGCAGCCATTGTCATCTTTGGCACCCAACCTGCGCACCCTCAGTATGACACAGTGAGTCAAGCGTACCTTGCAATGTGTCGATCAGCCTCCTGTGTATCCTTGGCGGCGCGTTAGTATGTGAGATGGGAATGCACAAGCAAGCGTCACGGCATGAATCCGAGTTTGTATTATAGGATGTGCGTAAATGTGTGTATGTGTGTGTACGTGCATGTGGGTGTGTGAATTTGTGTGTGGATGTAGGTTTATGTGTGCGTGCAAACGCGTGTATTTGTGTGTATGTGTGGAATGTGAGTTCCAGGCCACGTAGCAAGGTTATGATGCTAACATCGTCTTGAACGACTGTGCTTTCCTGCTCTCTCCTCAATCACCTGCATCCTGCATTACACGCTACCGGCAACCTACTGCCCAACCCCACCTTGCGTGCATAGAAATGCCGTGACTACAGCAAGTATGGTGAAAGAGATTTACTCATATGGAGTCTATAAACAGTGCTATCTTGATTTCCCTCTCCGCTGCAGACTGAACAGCCTTCTGCTCCTACTAGACCCTACCCTAGCTACCACCCTGATCTCAGAGCTGTTCCCCACAAATGCATCCCCCTTAACAAGCTTGGAGGTGCTCAAGCTGGTTTCGCCTTTCATCGTCCCCAGCCTTGTGCTCTCAACGCCCAACTTGCGCAACCTAGAGGTGTGCTTCAAAGGAACACGCTCTGTGGAAAATGTGCATGGTATACTTACATTGTCTTACAATATAGACAGCTATAGACACATTTGGAGGTGACGTAGCAGCTGGTTGTTCTTTAGGCTATGAAGTAGAAAATTCAGACAGGCACACAACAGGAAGCAAACAGCCCCTACACACTATAGACACATTTGGAGCTGGCATGACAGCTGGTTGGTCTTTAGGCCGTCATAAAAATAATAAGGTTGGTCTTTAGGCGGTTAAAAATAATAAATCATAATAAAATAGTTGACATGAAACGTGCCCTTGCTGTTGCATGTGGCAGGTTGTGTACTGTATGTTACCCCGTGCGTGCTCTTGCAGGTGTGTTGGTGATATGTCTGAAATATGTGTGAGGTGTTTGGGTGGCGGCATGACATGCAAATTTGACGAACAGCTAGCAAGTGCCCTGTCTGTAGTGGCATCTTTACCTAACGCAATTATGTTCATACAACTGAATGTTCTACGAGCAAATTTGAAGCCTCTGCTTGCGCCATCCACATCAGTGCTTTTGCTATATAATGACATGACGTACAGGTCATCATTTCGTGGGCTGAAGGAGAGGGGGACAATTTAATTCGCGTGGCGCAGGCTCAGATCGCCAGTAGGATCAGTGACTTAGCTGTTGAGTTTTTTCATGCCCAGGTGAGTGGGAAGAAGGGGCCTTGCATAAAGGCAAAGTAGATTGGCTTGCAAGGCTTCTGCGGTGTTTTGTTTGGACAAGTGCCTGTGAAAAGACACGAGTTGTAGCACCTACGTACTGCCTTTGGCTCCCCTAGAGTTGTAGCACCCAGGTACTTCCTATCGCACTCCACCTCCAGAAATTGGAGCTGTACTTCCCTATCAACCTCGCGCTCCCTGTGCCACTTGTGCTCAAAAAGTTGTGTGCCTTTGGCAACGTTTATTCTGCCAGATCTCACCTTGTAGTTGGCACGTATCCTGCAAAGACAAGGACAGCCACCCCCTGTGTGCACTCCCAGAACCAACTTATGCTGCAGAGGTTTGTTTGGTATGAGCTGCATTGGTGGGCTGCAACTTCCTTGATATGATGTGTGCCTCAAAAACTCTACAACTGCAGGCGTTCCTCCCGCAAATGTTTTGGGATCACCAGAAGCCAGACGTGATTGACACCGTTCAAACGTCCCTGGCTGCAATCTGCACATGCTGTCTGAACATCCTGCTGTTGCACTGCAGGTGCGCATCTACTTGCTACCTTTGAGTACGTTGATGTGTTGTTTAGTAGTGCAGTTGGAGGGCATGTGTTAACAGTGAGGATTGTGCACTGTGAGTTTCAAGGCTACTGCCAAAAAGAAGCGTCTTTTGGCGAGAGCACAAGATATGGCTACAGAGTGCCTGGGCTGATAATTTTCTACTTTTACTTTGTTTCATTCTACTTACTACCGTACCTTTCCGTCCGATATCACCCCGCATTAATATCGTGTTTTGCCCTGCGGGGTGAGTGCGGTAACGTTTAATATATATAATTTTTAATCCTGCGGGGTTGACGCGGGATTGGTTTAAATAACGTCTTTCCTCCCACCAGCAGCTGTGTGAGTTCAAGGACAGCATCGCCAGTGTCATCCAGAAAGTGGGGTACAAGGCAGCTTGGACAAGTCAAGTCAGCTAAGAGATGAGCAGCTGGGGCAGCTGGTGCACAAAACAAGGTCACGCACCAAGGCTGCTCGTACCCAAGCAGCACCATCAGCTGGTGCAAGCACAAGCACTGCACGCAACAGCAGCAGCAGCAGCGAGGATAGCGAGTGCAGTGAGGACAGCACCAGCAACAGCGTTGGCGAAGAGCAGCAGAGGAAAAGGGAGCAGAAAAGAGGGGGGGCAGCAAAGGGGTAGTAGAACAGAGAGGATTGATTGGAGATAGTAAAATAACATGCAAACAAGCATGCAACTGACCGGTGATTTTGTTTTTGACCTTTTGTGGCTTTTATACTGTCTGGTAACTTAATTGGGTCAGAAACCCTGCGGGGTTGATGCGGGGAGGGGAGAATAGTTATTCTTGGGGTGCAGGGAAGGTGCAAAATCCAATAAAATATTTATTTTTTTGGCGGGATGAGTACGGTAAGGTACGGTATATACTTTCTACATGCACATCAGTGCACTCAGAGCACATTACACCAAGCGTTCAGTGCACAGTGTAAATGGAGTGCCAGGGCCACATTAGCTAGCAGTTCATGTTTTGGGTTGGCCAAAACCATACACATAGTTAAGCAGACAATTTACCATATGCACGGTACTATATGGTGTGTGTATACAGTTCTGTCCACCCCTACTTGAGTGCCACCACTTCAAGTACGGAGCTGCTTTCACTTGCAGACCCCGCAGCTCATCAGTTTCCAATTTGTTGACGAGGCTGTTCTTGCTAACCATCATTTTTTCCCGACTACCCCCTATTTCAAATTCTGACAGGGCCTCCAAAGACCAAGACCTGCAGCTTTCTCTATCCTCCCATTTCAGAGGCAGCTCAGAACACAACAGCCCTGGCCTCACATTTATAGCTGGGCTGCAGCACTGCCTCCAGCAACTACAACTGCTGCTACTGCCTGTCGCAGAGGCCATCCAGACTTGTGAAGCACATGCAGCTCTGCAGGTGGGAAGGGTGTAGGTGTCCTAGGGAAGTAGGCGTTTTTGCGCGTCCAGCTGCACTCAGCTTGCACGATAAAGTGTACATCTAGATACATCTAAACTATACATCTAGTAAATCTGAAGTATACATCTAGTACACATCTAAAGTAAACATATCATATTTATATTTATACATAGTAAGTTACATCTAGGCTATGACTTGAGCAGCAAAAGCTATCGTAATCGTGGCCGGGTACGTCGAAGTTTTCATCTTTGTGGTGCAAGCACATTTTTTTACTGCAACGCAATTTCACACCGCCTCTGTCAACAAAGCGCTTCCTGTTTCTTGTTACCACTTGTTTCCTTGCTCTTTTGTTGTACGGTGCTCTCAATTCTGTTGCTCAATCTTACTTGAGCACAATAAAATGCCAACGAACGTGCCCTCTCACTCCAATTTCTTCAATAAACACCACCCCTCTGCTTCACCTGTATTTCTTTGACCTTGTTTTGCAACAAAAGGAAGCTGGAGAGGATTTGGTATTGAGTGCCGACCACTTGGCGAGGGTGGTTGGCAATGCTGTGTACCAGATCAAGCCGTTCTGGGAAGCGTGCAGTTCCGTGATTCACCAGCAGGAGCAGCAGCAGGAGCAGCAATTAGAAGCCTTGCATCAGAACCTGCAGCAGCACCAAAGGCAGTTGGAGGAGCAAATGGAGGTCCTGGAGCTGCTGGAAGCGCAATTGCAAGAGCTGCTGCAGCTAGCTGCAGACGTGTCCCTGCATCAGGTGACCCAGTTGCAGGAGGAGATGAACATTATACAGGACAAGATTGGCCAAGCACAGCAGCAGATGGGCGAATCACAAGGGCAGATAATCCAGCTGCAGGTATGGTTCCATGCACACAAATGCATAGACACGCGCACACTCATTCACACACACATACATACATGCACAAGTAAAAATGTTCAATTGCCCTCACGATCATGCCATCCGCCACACTGCGCGCCCAGGATCAAATCAGTCACTTACAGCTCCTGATGAGGGAGGGGCAGCAAGAAATGGAGGAGGGAGGGGGGGAGGGTGAAGCACAGGGCCATGATCTCGTCCTGCCACCCTCTATGGGCTCCAACCAGCCACACTCACACACAGGCTGGGTGATGTTTGATCATGAGGCGCCGCTGCCACAGCAGCAGCACCACCATCAGCAACAGCTGCATTCTGCCTTATCGCTGCTGATGGCAGGGATGCCACCAGAGCAACCTAGTGCGCCACTTGCTCAGCAGGCCCAGCAAAACCTCCCACTGCACGACCAAGGGCCTGATGCTCCCCCTGCCGGACATCTGCCTCAGCAGCAGCACTACCACGCAACAGCAACGCCGCAGCAGCTACAGCAGTTGCTCCAACAAAAATTCTGGGCGGTCAGCAGCGTGTCGTGGGCCTCTCACGCATCCAAGTGGACGTCTCTGGCGTCTGTCACCCTCATCGACAATGAGCACAGCCTCCAGCTGGACCACCTGCAGGTAGGTGAAAGTGTGTTGCACACAACTCCATGGGCTTGCACCTCGTTTTTGCACTTTTTGGCAGGGACATGTTGTGGGCGTCTTGTTGCCTCCACCCTGTTTTACAGCAGCCATACTTACAAGTTTGTGCCGTCCACCACGCAGGCACTCACCCTTCTGCTGCCAAATGTTCAAATCACCCTTCGTGGGTGAAAGAGGTGGCATATAGTCTTGCTTGCACAAATGAAGTGATGCAAAAAGGCTATAGATGCGCAGGGCTCTTTCTTTTAGCATTGCTTTTTTGCTCAAAAACTAATAAGGAAGCTCAAACATTCCGGCAAGTGCCAATTTGTGCTACAATCATGTCCTAAATTATTCAAATGAGATGGTATGCAACAAGTACTCAAGTGCCTTTCAACATTTTGGGAACACAGTGGGATGTTTTGTGGCTTTGCATACACTGATTGTACAGGACGCAAAGTAGGTTATTTTTGTCGTGTGCTTTGAAGCTAGGTTGAAAATCTGCGGAGCTTTTCTCTCTGGCTTTCTTTAAACGGAACATCTATTAAAAGGGCACCCGTCGTGGAGATCTTGAATGTTTATACTCAATGTGAAGGTTCCTTTAAACTGACTTTGTCTTGTTAGCATTAACAATCAGTTTGCTTGTTTGCCCTAATGGTAAAACAAGCGAGCTTAGATCAGCAGCGTCTCAAGTTGTTCACACAGTGGTCGTTATTTTTGCTTTCTCATTGTAAGAACAGAAAAGAATGGCTGCGCTGTCGGTGCTCCCCATTGAATGTTGAATGTATTTTGTCTTTTTGGTGGCCTATCTGAGAACACTTACAAAGTCTACAGATGAAGCCATCAGTCAAAACGTGCGACTGCTAGGCTGCGTATGTAAAATGTGTAAAACATTCTGTGATAATTGTTGTTGTAGCACCAGACTTGTAGCACCTACAAAAAAAACCCTTGGAAAGGGAAAAAAGGCACGACGCTGTTTGTGACATTGCAGTACGGATAAAACCAGAAAAAGTAATTAATTAAGTATCTGCCAGGACCAACCGACCGCAATAAATAAAAGAGGGGGAATCATCTGAGTTTTGGGCACGTAAAAACATGGATCTGTCACACTGAGGATACCAAGAATGAGGGAGGCAAATAACATTATATATAAACTCATGTGTGAGGAGCAGCACATGCACAACGAGAGGGTCTGGCACTCACGAAAGGCCCTTTTTTAGAAGTGCACTTCTACATCTAGAAGTGCTCTTCGAAGCTAGAAGTGAGTTCTACCATTTTCAATTTATAAAGCTTCTAACCTAGAAGTGGGCTTCTAGGTTTGAAGTGTACTTCGAACATTCGCAATACCCCCCCCCCAAATTTGAGGGGGGGTATTGCGAATGTTCGAAATACCTATAGCTTCGAAGTCGAGTTCTAACATTCAAAGCATAACCTTTAGAACTCCACTTCTAGGTTCGAAATACTTCTAGCTTCGAAGTCGAGTTTTAACATTCGAAGCATAACCTAGAACTCCACTTCTAGATTCGAAATACCCTAGCGTCGACGTCGAGTTCTAACATTCGAAGCATAACCTTTAGAACTGCACTTCTAGCTTCGAAATAGTTATAATGGAAAATCAAACATGGTCTGGTTCATCACTCTTTTGCTGCGGGCTCTGCTGCTAGATCTATAGACGAACTCTGCACCAGCAATCGCCTGGCTAAGACGATAATAATCGTGTATAACGAGGGAAATTGAAATCAGATAGCGCATTTACAAAGAACGTGGCATGGTCCCAGGCTTGGTGCCTTTTTTGCTGCAGTGGGAAATGGATTTTACAGCCTGCATCGATCGTTTAAAGATTTGCAGCACTGAAAATCGGCACAGATATCTCGCTGTAACACGCAGTAGGATGAGGGTCGGTGTGCCAAAATCCGAATGTATTTTCACATTGCGGAGGTTGAGGCCAGGCTGTTCCAGATCAAAGATTGCAGGGGAAATGCCACTTTAGCCTAGGTTTAGGGTGTCGATTGACGTCCGTTGAACTGGGAAATTTCATTAAAAATGTGCTCTTTTCTTCCTCAATGCGTCAATCCGCTTGATTTGCTTGCTCTCCGTTTTACTCAGGTCGCAGCTATTAGGTCACTCACTCATATTTACGTTCGATACTCCTGTGGAGTACATCTGTGCATAAACTAGATCATTGCAAAAAAGGGTGGAAAGATGGGCAGGTATGGAAATTGAGCCCAGGTTAGATCTAGAAAGGGGCCAAATTTCCTTCGTTACAAGCAAGGTTACAAGTCAGACCCGCCATCTAATCACCCCTGCACACTCAATTTGTGCGGGTAAGTGCCCAGGTGTGCTGGGGAGGTCCCCATCAAAGGACGATTTACAAAAGCTCCTCCCCGGTACCAGCAACTTACCAGGGGGTTTGCAATAATATCGGGGACATTCCAGTAAAGGTGCAGGGGTCTGGGGTGATGGCCCTGATATGGACCCCCCTTTTGGCAGGGGAACTACGAAAAACCAAAGCTCTGGTGGGCCCGTCTGGGTGCATGGAATGCAGAGCCGCCGACTCCTGAGGTGAGCTTGTCAATTTTTTTAGTTTACTTGCAACAAAGTCATCTGGTCAAGCAAATCAGATATATGTAATCAGATCATAGCTGAGCACAGATCCTTGCTACACAGAAAATTCCTCGCTGCCCACCAGTGTTGTTCAGGCGTATTTTCAAAGTTCCAGTTTGCCCTAAGCCTTGTTGAAAATAAGTGCGGGCTGCCCTAAGGGGCTTTGGAAATAGTTGCGGTTTTGCCTTTCAAAAATTTTCCGCAGTGTGTGAGTGTTAAATAAATGTGAAGGCCTTTATGAGGCTCACTTAGGGCGGGGGGACAGGAGGAGGAGAAATGTACTGATGTTACATTGGTAATATCAAATGTTCTCCAAAACTGAGGCTTCACCTTCAACTTGAACAACTGCCACACTGTCGGGATCAAGAGTAAAAATAGATTCATCCTCAACTTCATCACTGCCTTTTTCATTTTCAAGCCATAGAGCATCATCATCACCATCATCATCATCATCATCATCACTGCCATCATCAGCGCAAAAGCCTAGCAGTGCCCACTGTTTTGACCCATCCCCAGCATTCCAAGTCATAAAACTTGGCAGGGCATCTCTGGGAAGTAGGCAGGGCATCTCTGGGTCCCCTGACACTCAGGTGGTGGCCAGAAAGCGTGTTTTCAATGGCTGGTCCATTTTGCCCAGCAAACAGGCCCACGCACTAAGCCCTTTGGGGGCAGAATTTCACCCCCCTTTTTTTGTTTAATGGGTATGGTTTGACCCGAAACCTGTTGGGAGCAATCAAAAGTATGGTGAAAAACTTAAATTTGGAATGCATTTCTGTACCCAAGTATGGGTGCAACCTGTAAAAATAGACGTCTAAGTCTGAGATACCGGTCAGGACATTTGGAGAGTATACGTATCGTACACAACCACCTTTATTTTGGTAGGGAAATGGCACAAATCCAGCCCCTGACGCACACAGCGAATCCCAAACCCTTATTTTTGTGCAGAAGTGTATATTCCTTTTTACTATACTCTGAACCATTAAAAGTCGAAAAATTATGAGGTTCGTTTTAGGGGAAAATTGGGCGGGAATTTTGGGTGTGATCACACAGGTTGGCTGAAATTATGCCCTCAGTCGAAGTGCGACTGCTAGGCTGAATATGTACAGCATTGCACCGTTAAAGAGTGAGGAGGTGTTTGTTGATGAGGGCACAACGGAACATTGCAGCACATCAAATCGAGCGCATCAAATCGAGCGCATCAAATCGAAGCAGGGATAGGACCTATCAACATGAAGCACACGGACTGCCACACGGAGAATACCAATGCATGAATGAGAGATGGTAGCACACGCAAAACTCGCTTCCTTTTGAAAGAGCAGTTCGATCAGTATTAGGAGTATGGATCATCGTAGTATTTTTTAATAATAAAATGTGCATGACGTCTTAATTTACTCGCTCATGTTTCGCTCGCTGTTTGCTGGTGGTGGGGGAAATGGGGGCTATGAATCTCCCAAGCATGGCTCTCCCAATTCCACATTCAAGGAACGGTCAGGAGGTAATTCACCACTGCCAGAGGCATGTGAGACGTCACACGCACACACGCACACACACGCACACACACACACACACACACACACACACACACACACACACATACATGCACACACGCATGCACACACGCACACACGCACGCACACACACACACAAGTCACACACATACACACGCACAAACACACACGTACACACACAGAAACACACGCACACAGACAGAAACACAACACACACACACATACACGCACACACGCATGCACACACGCGCACACACACACACACACGCGTGCACACACACACACACACACACACACACACATACACACACACATACACACACACATACACACACAAGACACACACAGAAACACACAGAAACACACACACACAGAAACACACAACACATACACACACACACACAAGTGTTGTCGTGACTGCAGGCAAGGAAATCGCCCTACGCAATAGATATCACGATACCTTACGCAGGGTCAACACTGCTCTTTGCAATGTTGCTGTTTTTGCAGGGAGCGCGTTTGGGTCTCCTAGGACATCTTTAAGCGGTCAGCAACCGCTATACAGCCTTGACGACAAAGACAAGCTGAAGAAAGGGATATTGCACAAGCTGAAGGTACGCGGCACGGGGAGTAGCAGGTCTGGGTGCCTTGAGTACATCTGAGGGTTTTCAGAGCTAGCTTTAGGCTTACCCTTCTTCGTTACATTAAATATCTCCAGGACCAATTTAATATGCAAGAACACTATAGGACTGGTTTTTACACAGCACCTGCTAGTGCCGAAAGCCGGAAGCTAAGCATCAAGCTTACTAGTATCAACATTTGGCATTTGTGTTGCTTCTGTAAGCGGCTGCCTGCCAGCTGCAGGTGGCAGCATACACACACACATGGATACATACGTACAAAACCTCGCACTTACACACACACACACACACACACACACACACACACACACACACACACACACACAGACACACACACAGACACACAGTCACACACACAAATGCGTACAAAACCACGCACACACAAAGTCATACACTTACACAAACACACACACACACACAGACACACAGTCACACACACATACACACATACACACACAAATGCGTACAAACGTACAAAACCACGCACTCACACACACACACAGAGAGACAACGTGTGCAATTTAAGCAAGCTCATACATTATAATCCTTTGTGCTGTTTTCACATCATTATCTGTACACCTTACTTCTCTCACGCTCAAATTTTCTACCCTACTCACACTGATACCACGAATCGTGAACCATGCTCGCACACATTTTGGCCACACACACTTGTTACCACTCAACCCTAAGATAGAATGATGTATGTGCTAAACCCTAAACCCCCCTAACCCCTGAACCCTAAACCCTGAACCCTGACCACATAGTCTAACACTAACCCATGCTCTGCCCTGACGCGCTCCAGGCAAACATCCTCATCATTGCCAGCGTACTGTTGCTAGCCGTGCTCAGCCAGGGCATCTACCTCATGGTCTATGACGCACGGACGCTCAGTGAGATGGGCGAGGAGGTCGAGCGCCTCTCTAACGCGCTTCGTATGCAGTCACTCGATGTGGGTACAATGTGCCGTCATGATATGTGAAGCAAAAAAGTGCTGTTCAATGTCTTGATGAGAGCGCTCTGTGTTGGTGGGATGCGCGCACACACACACACATACATTTGCACAAAGGCACATACACACATACGTGCATACGTGCACACAAAAATAAAGAAGGAGATTGCAATCTTGATGTGTATGTGCAAACACTGGTTGCGCGGATGCTGCAACTTTGTCCCTATAACTTGCTTAATCAGTACATTGTGCTACAACTCTTTGTATAGACCTACCATCGGCTACTTTCAGCATTTTGGCACTTCTATAACCAATGCTTATCCAACTCAATTCGTCAAGTCACCTGGCTTGAATGCGAAAGCAAAGTTTCATTACTCGTTGAGGCTCGCCGAGCCTCGCTGGCAATAGTTATGGTAACAATGGTTACAATGGCAAAATCTGGCACCCTATTTACTCACCCTTAATTATATACCTTCAAACAGGATTCGCTGCTTGTGTGCTGTTGCTTCTGTGTGTCTATTGCTTTGTGTTCTCTTAAACGTGCTGCTGCAGTACGCCCAACTGGAGACCAAGCTAGCAGCAGGCACCCAGGACAGCTCGGCAAAGTTGTCGTTACAAAAGAAACTGCAGGTATGAATTACGCTGCATGCGGATACGCCGGTGCCAAGGTACTCCTGCTGGTCGTTGCACAAGCGTCTCTTGTTGTATGCTTGATATAAGGCAAGTTTTGAAAAGCAATCGAAAGGTTCTGTCTTTTGTCGAATGCTTGAACTAGGGCAGCCCAGGAAAGGCAACCAAACGGTTCCTGCAGATTATGTGTTATGCTCCTGCTGGTCGTTGCGCAAGAGTCAAATTTCGATGTTTGATCTGGGATCTGGGGTAGGATTTGATGCAATAACTGATACAACTCGACATGAGAGTCTCGACGCGTGGGCGAGATGAGTTGCTGTTACATCTTTGGTCCAGTGAGGCCAACCAAAAGCAGGCTGTTGGGTCAACCATATGTTGCGTGTTCATCCTGTATGACTGTGCAAGATTCCCTGCTAGAAATGATATACACATGTCTGGTTCTGTCCAATCCTGATAACGCTACTAAGAGTGCTTTGTGTGAGAGGAACAAAGTGTGCTGCTTTGTGGAAGTGGATGGTAATGACCTTGCAAGCAATGTGCGCAATTGATGTAAGGACCCATCATGCAGTTTGCATCATTCGTATGAAATTGTTTTGGGCATTTGAGTGCTGAGCAAGTGAGTGCAAAGCAGTATCCATTTGAATGCTTCAATCCTCATAGCAGTACCTAGCAGTACTCATAGCAGTATCCATATGATTGCTTCAATTTTCCGGCAAGTGTGTGCTAAGCAGATGAGTGCAAAGCGGTAGTGTACCTGCCTGTTGAGGCATTGCCTTTCCTAGTTTGCTGGTTCATTTTGTTCCAGCTCAAAGCCTTTTCTCACAATTCCTTCGCACGCTTTTTAGGAAGCAAATGGTGAAGTGTCATCTCTCCACAATGCTTTGGAGGTGCGTTTGCAAAGCAATCTCCGTACTGAAGTGTCCATCCTTTCACTTATGTTGAGCAGCTGCCTTTCCTGGTTTGCTGGTTCATATTGTTCCAGCTTAAAGCCTTTTTTCTCACAATTTCTTTGCACGCTTTTCAGGAAGCAAATGGTCAAGTCTCGTCTCTCCACAAAGCTTCGGAGGTGCGTTTGCAAAGCAATCTTTGTACTGAAATGTCCATCCTTTCACTTATGTTGAGCAGCCGCCTTTCCTGGTTTGCTGGTTCATGTTGCTCCAGCTTAGAGCCTTTTTTCTCACAATTTCTTCGCACGCTTTTCAGGAAGCAAATGGTCAAGTCTCGTCTCTCCACAAATCTTTGGAGGTGCGTTTGCAAAGCAATCTTTGTACTGAAGTGTCCATCCTTTCACTTATGTTAAGCAGCCGCCCTTCCTGGTTTGCTGGTTCACATTGCTCCAGATTAGAGCCTTTTCTCTCACGATTTCTTTGTACGCTTTTCAGGAAGCAAATGGTCAAGTCTCGTCTCTCCACAAAGCTTTGGAGGTGCGTTTGCAAAGCGATCTCCGTACAGGAGTGTTCATCCTTTCACTCATGTTGAGCAGCCAAACCAAGCTAAATGCCCTTGAGACCTAAACCCAATTGAAAACCATGTAATAGGGTGGCAAGCTTTTTGGCTAGAGGGCTTCACAACTTTCTTCCTTCTTCCGATGTAGCTTGCCTCTTGCTTATTGGTGCTACCTTAAGTACTACTACTGGTAATGAGAACCACTACTAGCGAGCACCAAGGAGTAGGGTTGATGTCAATACATTTCTTTTGATTGATATGCTGTGAGTCTAAAACTGGTACACTCAAGTGCTGCTGTGTAGCATTTCACATTTGCATACGTGTGGAACACCTGCAGCTGCCTTGTCTGATGTTTTCTCATGCATTGCACAGCCGTGCGTTTGCATGCACAGACACACATGCAGGGGCATCAAAAACAGAAAAGTGCGTGCCCTTCATTCACATGTAAACTTCTATTTGTGCAGGCCAAAAAGGGGCAGGTGCAAAACTTGGAAGCCCAAGTTGTAGCTTTTGAGCTGCAGCTTAACAAGCTCGTTGGTGCGCTACACCGGCTTGAGAAAGGACATTCATGAGTTGCTGATATGTTGAAGAAATAATAAGGTGAATTGGCATCAGGCCGACGGGTTGCTGCAGGTGTTGCTTCTCAAGTGGTTCCAAAAATGGTGGTAAATGAAGAAGAGATGAGACCAGAGGTTTTTTGGCACAGCATAATAATTAATATAATTTCATGTGATGATTTGTATAAGTTTCATGGGAGCAGACACACGCAAGTTTGACCCAAGTACGATTTGCATTTGGGATGACCTTGGCTCATTGGGTGATTTGGAAAGTCCAGCACTGTTGGCAACATGTGCCCTTGACAGAAGCCCCTAGCATTGAAGGTCCGATGACCAGAAACAAACCCAATTCGTGTGTTATTCATTTGGCATGAACAATGCCCAGCATGTTTTATGTTGGAGTTGGTAAGGGTAAGCCAAGGGTGTAGGATGCTGTACCCAGCATAGCAATAGGATTTCAAAGTGCTGTTAGGTACTAAAGCCAACTTGCTGGAGGTGCCTGTGCTTTTCAGTTGCCGCAGATTATCAGCCAAACAAGGCTCAATTTCTGGTCCTTTTGGATGACCTTTTTTCTTGCGCTTTTCCTAACTGAAGTTTTCTTGGGCATATAATTCTGCTCAAATGCAAGGACTCCTGTTTGCCATACCATTCTTGATTACCAGTAAGTTGTCGTGATGTAAGGAGACTTACACGGAATGCATTACCAACGGAGTTATATTGTAGTGCTGTGAGGCCCTGAGCGATCCAGCCTCTCTAGGCTTTAAGGCTATGCAGTGAACATCTGATAGTTTGGAAGAATCACGAGCACATGCATGCTTTGCAGCTAGTAGCTTGCATGATCATCATTTTTTGTGTTTCTGGTCATGGCTTTTAAAAGCATGCTGTCACAACGAATCATGGTACCAGCTTAAGCATGGATTGCAAGTATGGGCCGTATCATCCAGCCATCAAGTACAAGTTTGGCGGGACTGGACCTACACTGATGGCAGTTTTGAAAAACACGAAGAAGGGCAAGGCACAGGATAAGGTGTATACCACCCTTGCTTAAACTTATCCCATAACGTGAACCCAAAAGGCGTAGGTAAAACCAACACCATTTCACGTGCAGAGCTAGCAGCTACAGCAGCCTTATTCATTCACGGCTACTCCCATGGTGCATATAGCCACAGATAGCCTAACCTCAATGCACCAAACTAAAAAACAGCTCTCACACCCAAACCCTCACCGCCACCAAATCCAGGGAGATGTTCTCCAATCCATTGCCAAAGCAATCCACCAAACACCACCGCCCATTCATTTCCACAAAGTCAAATCCCACGCAGGTATGCAGTATAGGCAATGAATATGCTGACGCTCTTGCTAGAAATTCAATCACAACCTACTCTGACGTTGCGGATACCTCCATCAAAACAGCTGGCCCTGAGCGAAATTCCTTCCATAACATCTACTGCCACGGCTTGCAAAAGAATATGAAGGAAACCAAAATCATACAAAATCAACTAAACACAGCCCAGTCACTAACCTCAAGGCTTTGGTACTTGTCCAAGTACCAGGACGCTTTATGAAGTACGCCTTATCATAATTAAGTACAGGACAGGAACCCTGTACAACCAAAACCATGCGGTATAATGGTCTAAGCACTCAATATGCCCAACTTGCCCCCTTTGCCTCGACTAGACAGTGCCCTGCATATCCCTTCTGGATGCCAACACACGCAAATAAGAAATCTGATCATTGAGAGACACAACTTAGCATGCAGGATGATCTTCAAGCAAAGCCATCAGAAAAACAGGCTCCCTAGGATCCTGCTTTGTCTGCATGGATATAGGTAGCAGCGAACGGCTAGCTATGCAAAATCTTCAGATTCCCGATACAGCTGAAATTATACCAAAGTGGCTCTTTCCAACCCGCTTCCCAAACAAAAAAAGATTTACCTCCTGCCGCCGTCCGGATGCTGTACTGTTTGCTCCCACCATCTCCGCGAAAACAAAAAAGCAACATACTAGCAATTAGGGGGGCGGGTTCTTAGGAGTGGCAGGGGACAACTGAGGGAGACCGGGAGCACTTCTACAGCACCGCCAGCTGCCACCAACAGATCCACCTTCTCCAGACAGCACCGACCCAAAGAATTCAGCATTCTTTATTCTTCAACGTGACATCTACCTAATCGAGATCAAGTACTGTGAGGACACTTGACCTCAGAACCAGCTGAGCGCCGCGTAGGAACACAAAAGGCCTCTGCGCCATTTTCCAAGGAACCTCTGTTACCCTCCACACCATCCTTTTGGGAGTGGGTGGCACCATCTACAACAATCTACAACAATCACACGCTGAAGCACTTTTATGAGCTTCCAAGCTTCATGTTCATTCTGGCAACTACGCTGCTAAACTTGTCCACACAAGACGTGCCCTTTTCAGCACTATTATCAACTCTCATCAGGAGACGGTTTCAGGTCAAGTCTGCAGCCCTCCTGATCCCCATTGATCCTTGTATTTTCTTGTGAAGGGTATTACGGTACCCGATACCGAAATGGCTTCTTATCCTTGATTATTATGGGGAGTGGTTTTTCACTGCCTGCTTAGTTTTTTCTTTTTCATCCAGCGTACTGAAACTCTCAACTGTCAACCAACTAACAGCGGCAATCTGGAAACATAAAAAAAACGCAGGCACCATACCTCAACTCGAACTACCAACTGAAAGGGTACTGCCAAGACTGGCAAATATATGTAGGCTCCCCAAAGACTTAGGAAGCACAGTTCAACTTATCAATGCAAATATTGGCAACATAAGCGATACATTACACGGCCAGGTCCCTCCCATCATGCACAACAAAAGCACTTGCTAGAACTCTAGGCCCCAAACTGGAAAGAATGGGCCTTCACAGACGGGAGTTGTATTACAAACAAAAAAAATGGATTCAGTCTATTGGAGCTGGAGTCTACCACCCTCAATCCAACAAAATCACCACAGCAAATCCTGGAGAGAAAGCATAAACAAAGCCGTAAACAGAGCCAAGCTAGCAGGAATTCCTGCTGCTTTGATAAATGAACACGCCCATATCGTAACAGACAGCGCTAGTGCACTATGGTAAATAAGAAATAGTTTCCTCTACCCCCAGAGCATGAAACGGTATAAAGATGCCAAACTCCTAGAAACCATTCTACACCACATCCAGCTATCTAAAGATACCATCCATCTCTACAAGGTTAAAGCTCATGCTGGCATCCTAGGGAACGAGTGCACTGATGCCATGGCAAATTGTCCTGCGGAAAATAGAGTGGCCATGATATCCACAGTTACACCGACGCCCGTTCCCATCTCCTTTCATCCATATTCTGGCCAGAAAGGGTGGAAAACCCTCCCCCAGCTTGCCTACCAGATACTCTTAACACCTGCCAACCAGGGCCTCCACCAGAAAGACTCTCCATTTTCTCAGATCTTGATGCTGCAAAAGCACACATGCACGTCCAACTCAAACTATGTCTAAATCAAAAAAGGTTTCAAACCATAAGTACACAAATTACCAAGAATCGACCAAGGAAGGCAGTGATCGAGAAAGAAAGACGTAACTAATTTTGGAAAAATGCAAGTGTCACCTCTGGAAAAAAGAAAAGTGTCATGCTCTGCCGCACAGATTTAATATACAACCAAAAGCGTGCCGCTCAGTGTAACCATATAGAAGGTCCAACAATCTGTCCCATCTGTCAGAAGCTAGACGGCACCTACCACATGGTGTCAGGCTGCAGTCATCCCATTATAAATAAATGATTATTAATAGGCACAGTACTGCTGAACAAATGATTATTAAATCGATTGGGTCTCTGCATCCATTAAGTGGTGCAGGACACAAAACATCATCCTTTCCTAATCCATGCCGGTAGTATTTACACTATCTGTGTTCTTTTTCTTTCTTTCTTTCAACCAACTAATTGCGTGTCACACAGTTCGTCTCTGCCACTGATTTAGCACGACAATGTACAGGAATGCTTGCATAACAGCATTAACAGCAGCGCCACCGGTGCCAAGCCCAGTATGTGCGGTATGTGCTTTGCTTGTGCGCTTGGCTGATAGCCAGCAATTTGCAAATAATGGTAAATAAAGCAGCAGCGAAAAGGTTCCATTGACCTTGATCAATGAACGAGGAAGTGAAAGTAGGCAAGAGATACGGCCAAATTCAAAAGAGTAGTCAGCGATTGAAACTATCAAGCCAGTCAGCCAATCTGGCAGAGCAGAGACCCCTACGGCTGGACAGTAATAAGAGCAAGCAGTGCTGCGTGCTATTGTGACTAGCAGAGACGTTTTGCCCTTTCTTACTCCTACTAGCTTCTTGCATGGGAGGATTTTATCTACGATGCATATATTATTCACTTGCAAGAAGTATAGAGGATTAAACCCTGCTTTACTTGATAACCGTATTTCACCAGTTCCAACACAATAAAAACGAACCCAAGATTACAGATATTTCACTAAGAAAAAGCACAACTAAGCTGTTTGCAGGGGTAGGTTTAATGCTATTATTCAATCAGTGTTATAGATGTACATCTTCTATCATCAAATCTAATGATGACCTCATTGATCACATAAGAGGGTCGTAGTATTGTGCTTATTATAACAGCCAAGGTGCTTATTATAACAGCCGTCGGAATGTTAGAGAACAGTACACCAGATTGACTTACCAGGCTTATTGACTCGATAACCAAGGTAATAAGCGGGCGGTAAGCGGCTGGGTTACCAACCTGGAAGGCGAGCAGTAAGCGATTGGTAACGGTTTTCCAACTAAAATTCAAAACTTTTTAAAAACTGGAGCAGTAAGCCAGCTAGCTTGCTCGATCAGTAACCATAGTAAGCCAGCAGTAACCCACACATTTATTATGTGGCTGATCCAACGGAGTTTGGTAGGCAATGCACCGCTTACTTAGTAATTAAGGTGTTTTATTTTTACATGGAAAGCGGCCTGGTAGTGACCATCTAGCTTACTCAAACAGCAACCATAGTAAGCTAACGATAACCCACATTTGCATCGCGCTGTTGCTCTTGTAGACGTTTAAAGGAAGGCAAAGTCAATTTAGTAACCATCATAATCTTGATTAAGAAGAGATGCTAGGTGCCTAGTAAGCAACCACGCAGCAAAAAAATGTGTATTCCTATAGCCACATAGCCACATTCCTATAGCCACATGCCATACCATTTTTACAAAGTACAGTATAGGCATCCAACGGCTAAAGCAATCAATAGGGTGGCATGCTACGCTACTATAGAGTTAGTTTCTGGAGTTAAACCAGCTTTACAGATCACTGTTGAAATAACCTCCAATTAGTTATACACCTTTACACTGAGGACGTGTACACATGTAACACTCCCCCCCACCTGGTCCAGCCTCCATGGCTGCACCCTGGATGGCATTTTGCCCTTGTTTATTTTCCGGCATATCAAAGATCTGCACTATGCTCCTCAACACGTGCCATGATTTCTCACACCAACTTACGTTTGATCAAGCATTTTTTCTGGCCATCTGTAGCCTTGTATTGCCTTATCATCTCATCGCAAGTCTCTCTTCTGGATTTAGGCCCTGGCTCCCACTTCTTGTAGCAAGTCTTCCATGTATTCAGCCAATTTAACTCTTCACTCTCTGAGCCGTGCGATGAGCCGTGCAAGGAAAAAGGGAGCATCCTCATAGGCTCCAATAATCTATGACGAATTATGCACACGCCAAGTGCTCATCCCAATCTGTCTAATCTAGTTGCACATACGCCCACAAAATTTCCTCCAAAGTGGTGATTTGTTCTCTGTAGGGCCATATGCCTGAGGACGAAATGTACTAAAGAGTTTCCACTTTATGCTTCTTATTGCTCACTTCTTTCCAACACAAGTTTTTGAAGTGCGGACCTCTGTCTGACAGCACCAAATCAGGCATGCCATGCAACCGCAGGATCCAGTCTCTGAAGAGCCGTGCAAATCCTATTGCATTTAGCGCCTCAACTGTGGGGATAATAGGTAACATGCACCATCTTATACAGCCTGTCCACAAAGACCAGTATATCAGCTTAAATATCAGTCCAATATGATGTGCTCCCACCTGCCAGAAATAGAAAACAAAGACAAGCTACGCAGGGGTGATAACACCACAAGCATGGATTAAGGAAATGGAGACGTTACTGTCGGACAGCAAAGTACTCACGCTACCAGGCGGATTCGAACCCGCGACCGCAAAGAGTCTGGCCTGACCACGCCACTAGGCTTTCAGGGCAGCTACCCCAAAGTAGCCAGGAATAGACAAAGGCTGCAATTTTTCTGCATACGACATTGTGCTCGCTTTGTTCACCTGACAAGAATCATGATGCCTATTGTAATCCAACATCTGCCAGCATATTATCTCACCGGATGAAATGTCTTGGTAGTTTTCAAATGTGGCACCCACTCACGGCATCCAACGGCGAAATGTTGAGGTACATATTGGAGGATTTACACACCATTGGCAAGCCAACGGCTTCACTAAGGCAGTGGGCTTGTATATGGGTACCCATACTAGCACTGCTCAGATGGAGGCTATCCCGCGGTATCCTCTGATCTCTGCCAAGTTCGGGCAGTTGTTTTTCCATGCTGCTTCAACAGTGCATGGCCCCTTATCCGATTTACTAAGCAACTCCTCTTCCCACGATCGCAACGTGACTGTTTTGCTGGATCCATTTGGATAAGTGGACCAGGCATGCTCCAGGTGTGGATGGTGTATGCAGCTCCCTTTCTTTAGACTTGGCAATGCATACGTAAGATTTTTCTCGTGGTGGAACCTAGCTTAGTATTTTAGGTTACCCCGCACCACACACCAATGGTCGTATTCACTATGCATCCCTGAATATAAGGAGCGCTGCATGCACATGTGATGTCACTCACTGTGTGGCAAACAGAAAAGCCTGTCCAATTGGTGGCAGCGCGATGCCACTTGCTTCAATATCACAACAAATATAGCACATTGCCATTTTCTTTCGTGACCACGGCCCCCTGTTGAAGTGCTGCATTGAGTGTGTTATATGTTTGAGCATAATAAAAAGTGTCACCTATATGTACCTAACTTCAGGGTGACGACGCTGGTTGAAACAGCTATTTCACAAGAGTAGTGAAATCTGCCACGAATAAACGCACGTACCTGCAAACTTTAAAAGGATGGACCAAGCAACAATATGCACAGGCAATTAATTTATAGTAGGTATTGCCTGTGTGTGTATGTGTGTGTGTGTTTGTGTGTGTGTGTGCGTGTGCGACCCTCACTAGGCCTAGTTGGAAGGCTAGGGGCACTTAAATGATCTCATAACTTCTACCTTGTCACTAAGTTGAACAACTTTCCTCCCTTTGTCTACCTTGTTCCAACACTTCAAGTATCTCCACTTTGTCTGCCTTGTCCCAACACTTCAAGTTTACCCCCTTCTAATTGATTGCCTCCTCCGTGGGCTGATCCCGGGGGCTGTTCATATTCCACTGTCAAAATTTAGGCCGTCTACTTAGTGGGAAAACCAACTTAGTGGGAAAACTCTATTTCGTCTCCTGCGGATACCAGCAAGCAATGCAGGTCAAAGTTGCCGCATATACCTTACCAGCTTACCAGTGTGGCTTACTAGTAAGCCAGCTTATTTAATGGCTTACTGCTTCAGTTACCAGTAAGCTATACAGTAACCGAGGCTTACTAGTCATCTTGATCTGTCCAAACATGTTATGCGCAATATAAGTAGATTCCGCTTGCGTGCGCATACTTTGAAAGTTGAGGCAGCAGCGTGGCTTGAAGATGGTTC
>Ga0307963_1000835_pt1 | contig 22257 bp, 29 predicted proteins | sample OrgLakmetagen594_FD_201829 | JGI IMG/M metagenome (GOLD analysis project Ga0307963, IMG submission 201829) | Saline water microbial communities from Organic Lake, Antarctica - #594 | ecosystem: Environmental > Aquatic > Non-marine Saline and Alkaline > Saline | place: Antarctica: Organic Lake... | reverse complement strand
GTGATGGGCAGGTGTTGTGTGATGGGCAGGTGTTGTGTGATGGGCAGGTGTTGTGTGATGGGGGGCAGGTGGTTGTGTGATGGGCAGGTGGTTGTGTGATGGGCAGGTGTTGTGTGATGGGCAGGTGTTGTGTGATGGGCAGGTGGTGATGGGCAGGTTGTGTGGACAGGTGTTGTGTGATGGGCAGGTTGTGATGGGCAGGTTGTGTGGACAGGTGTTGTGTGATGGGCAGGTGGTTGTGTGATGGGCAGGTGTTGTTAGGGCAGCTGCTGAGCCTTTACGAAACATGTGTTGCTGAAGCATCGGCGGATTGCGTCTAGGCAAAATGGTTGGCTGGCATACTCTTTAAAAGGACAAAAGGACCACATCATTTCCCCCACATGCCCCTGAACAGTTGTTGCCGATCATACGTGGCGAGTGCCTTCTACGATATCTTCGGATATCTTCCTTAACCTAAATGACAGGTTTATGCTAGGCTCAGGCTATGGTGGTAGACACAGGCACGCTCATTGCGAGGCACTACTGCGTCTTTGCATCAATAGTATAGTAGCTCATTGCGAGGCACTACTGCGTCTTTGCATCAATAGTATAGTAGCTCATTGCGAGGCACTACTGCGTCATTGCATCAATAGTATAGCACGCTCATTGCGAGGCACGATAGTTTAGCACGCTCATTGCGAGGCACTACTGCGTCTTTGCATCAATAGTATAGTAGCTCATTGCGAGGCACTACTGCGTCTTTGCATCAATAGTATAGTAGCTCATTGCGAGGCACTACTGCGTCTTTGCATCAATAGTATAGTAGTTTACACTCTTGTCTCCGGAAGCAGGGAGGTGGTCAGATGAGTACTGAGGTTGTTAAGGTCCCACTCTTGAGGCTAGCGGGTTGAAACTCGCCTGGTAACATGAGGTTTTCCCCGTCTGACAGCAACGCCTTTGTGCCTGGGGTGTTATCATTACTTCTGTATATTTATATTTTTTTGGTAAATATCTTGCCATGTCTGCTGGTGATCTCTAACAATGCAGCGATCTCTCTGACCTTGGAGTAAACTTGTTCCTAAACCACTTGTTTGAGGGCCATAAGACGTTGCATAGAAGCCATGACTTGACGTTCCATTAGAGTGAAAATAGCAACTACAAATAAGATCCGGACTCAATGCCCTGTCCTTGGCCCTTTGTTCCGTACATTTTTCCCTGCACTCAAATGCTAGTCTTCTGCGCATTTAAGTGCCAGTCCCTTGCGCATTCAACTGCACGCCTCCTCCCTCGTGCTCAAGTACCTGTTTCCTCCCTCACACACACACACACACACACACACAGAGGTGACATGCCAACCGTCGACTGGCTGGACCCGCTGTCTGTGTCTGAGATCCACAAGCTACAGCAGCAGCAGCTGCAGCAGCAGCAGGACGGAGGGGGTGCACCTAGCGCACCTAAGAGCATGCTGTCACAGGTTCAAGGACCTACCCTGTTGCAACCTGCAAGAAGGGGAGAAGGGCAGCTGCTCCACGGAAGCCTACAACAGCAGCAGCATGGAGGGCAGCCGCTGCATGGAGGCTTTCCACAACAGCAGCAGCAGCAGCAGCAGCAGCAGTGCACAGGCCCCCACCTGCTCGTCACGTTACCTTCGTTCCCGCAGGTGCAGACGATCTATGAATGCTTCAACTTCTATTGTATGGGTTTGGGCCCAAACTGCTTTTTCACTGCCTTTCTCACTTCCCCTGCCTTTCTCACTTCCCTCTCCCTTTGGGCCCAAACTGCTTTCTCACTTGCTTTGCCGCGGCAAGGACTAGGTGTATTCAAGTGGCCTCAATCTGAATGAGATTGGTCGAATTGATCATACTGGCACATTATCGTTCATGTGTCCGTCCCGACTTCAATGCTGCTGTTCAGCATCTCCACCACAACTGTCTCCCTGCTTTGCACGTGTATGCCAAAACTCTGCCCGTGCTCCCTAAGCAACACAAACACATTGCCATGTGCACTCACGCAGGCAGCGTCACAATTGCCTTTCAACGTCAACCTGTTCAGGAGTTGACACATGCGTACATCTGTGCCTCTCGCTCACATCACACAAACACACATACGCATGTGCAAACACGCAAGCCCCATACCTTCATGCATACACACAGGCAGTACTTTACCAGCAGCCGGTCTCGGCAGCAGCAGTGACGCAAGCAGGGGCGGCAGCAGCAGCCGCTGCTGCGGCATCTAATACACCTGCTGGGGCGCACACACCTGTTTCAAGGTGTGAGAGCAGCTGTCGTACAAGTTAAACGACGTGTAAGTTTTAAGAGGACGAGTGCCGTACGTCCGTGTGGTTTCCCAGAGCTTAATGTAGATATGTAGGTAGACTATGGATGTACGTTGCTTCTATTCATGTATACCATGCGTCACTTCAGCACCTACTGCCTGTTTGGTTTATTATGTATGCATATGTTCATATGTAACACGTGTGGATGATTGTCAAGCTCGAGCTGGAATTAAGGTAAGGCAAGCACTGTGGTGCTCCACTCAAATGTTCGGTTGTATAAGGATTAAACACAAATAATGTACCCTGGCACTCACCCTTTCAAAGCTCAAACACTCAAGACTTTTGCTGTTTTTTCCTCTCGTCACCAAGAAGCGGGGCAAGCATTTGTTTGTGCAAGTTTGTGGACCAATACAATCATTTTTTGGTACTTCTCTCTGTATTGGTGGAGGTCTTCCACACTTGTATTGGTGTCTTCTCTCTGTATTGGTGAAGGGCTTCCACACTTCTTTTGATGGAGGGCTTGTATCCTCTTTTTCCCAGTGAGCCTCTAAATTCTGGCACGTGCATACGTTCGTGGCCAAGAAAGAGGGGCAGAGATATCACGACTACCTTCAGCGTATTGCACTGAACCCAAAAATGGCGTATGTTTTTGCAATTTACATATGGGATACGGATCATGTTTGCTGCACGTGCACAATCCTGGCCTCAGGAGGAGGCGAAAAGGGGAGAAGATGTCTTCTTGTTCGTCTTCCAGTGGAAAGAAATTGTAATGCTGGACAAATAAGTGCTCAGGTCATGTTGCATCGAGCATTTGTGTAGCTGCATGTGCACTCTCTAGCGCGACAGGAGGAGAGGCCGGGTACCGATTTATCCCCAGGCCCCCTCATGAACTATAAACGGATGTTTGATTATTTTCAAATTTGGTTTACGAAGTGATCGAGGCTCTACGGAATACAGACTATGTGCCATACTACGCAAAATAATTAACGTCCTTTGCAGTGGGCCTCTGGGCTTTGCTGCACGTGCACAGGATGAGGAACAGGGTGTCCCACTTAGTACATACAGCCTATATTATGTAACAAAGAAAGTACAAGGCTCTTAATTTCCCTTGCAGTGGGCCTCTGGGCTTTGCTGCACGTGCACGGTTTTGGGCCACAGGAGGAGGGGCAGGGAGTGCAGCTGAAACTGCTTCAGCAACGGCTGCTGCAGCAGGAGAGGGTGCGGGGGCAGACAAGCATGGGGCCGGTCGCATCATTGTGCTGCATGATCCTGAGGTGCGTGCGTGTGCGGTGGCAGAACTAAGGGGCACGTGCACAAGGCCTGTGAGAGAGGCGGTTCAGGTGGCACGTGCATATGTTTTCAGGTCAGATGACAGAAATGTGTGGCTGATCACATTATTGTGTTGCACGACGACAGAAGAAAGTGGCAAGCACATCACGTCCACAGAGCACACGTCCACACAGAGCACACGTCCAGCACACGTCCACACAGAGCACACGTCCACACAGAGCACACGTCCACACAGAGCACATGTCCACACAGAGCACACGTCCACACAGAGCACATCACGTCCAGGCTTGTGTCCTTAAACCAGAGTAGAAGGCCGTGTTTGGTGGCACATGGACGTGTATTGGGAGAGGAGGATGACGAGTATGATTATAAGTAGTGAGTGTGTGTGCGGGCTCCCACACGTCTCAGCGCACAGTGAATATTGCTAGTGATCTAGCACTATCTCAGTGCACAGTGAATATTGCTAGTGATCTAGCACTATCTCAGCACACAGTGAAGAGTGCTCACTGAGAAATGCTCTATCAAACCCACCCTACTTGTACACAGTGGCAAACATCGTACGCACTGCAACACAAAGAAGCAGGCGGCACATTGATCTCCTGTGCCATTTATTACTGTCACTGAAGTCTTCAACGCACATGCAACATAAAAATGTAGTAGGCGTAATGCTCGTCCGTTGAACAGGCATTGCATGTTTTGCTTGTGCAGGTTGGACGTGACAATCCGGCGGAGCTGAAGGCGCAAAAGTTAGCACGCAGCGTGACACGTGGTGTCATTGACAGGGACTTGAAGCCTAATGGAGAGGTGGGGGGGGGTGCATCTTATTCTGCGTGTGCAGATGCATGTGCGTTTAAAAGTCTTATTTTGAGTGGAAGCTCTATCTTGTGTTTGTATGAGTCTGTGCGTGCTCAGACAACTGTGACCATTGCGTTATGCACTTCATTGCTTTATGCACTTGCTCATACAAACTGTGACAATTACTTTATGCTCATACATGCGTGCTCATACAGCTGTGACCATTGCTTTGTGCACTTCACTGCCTTAAGAGTAAGCTTGCGTGCTTGAAGCAGTGTGTTTGCGCGCTTGTATGGAGAAGCGCTGCAGAATCGTCGCCTTCCTTTGCCATCTCCCTAACCAGTCCTTGCATAGTTCAGGCAGTGCGTTTGTGCTTACATGCGTGCGTATGTATGTACAGGAGCGCCGCCGCATTGCAACCATCCTTCGGCAGCCCCCTAATCGGCCCTTGCATGCGGAGGAGCGGGCAATACTGTGGCGCTTCCGTTTTTCATTGCAGCAGGAGACGCGTGCCCTTACCAAGTTCTTGCAGTGCGTGGACTGGGGAGATGCCACAGAGGGCCGTCAGGTATGTGTATGTGTGTGCGAGAAAGTGTGTGTGTTGTGTGTGTACGTGGACTGGGGAGATGCCACAGAGGGCCGTCAGGTATGTGTATGTGTATGTGTGTGCGAGAGAGTATGTGTGTTGTGTGTGTACGTGGACTGGGGAGATGCCACAGAGGGCCGTCAGGTATGTGTATGTGTATGTGTGTGCGAGAGAGTGTGTGTTGTGTGTGTACGTGGACTGGGGAGATGCCACAGAGGGCCGTCAGGTATGTGTATGTGTATGTGTGTGCGAGAGAGTGTGTGTGTTGTGTGTGTACGTGGACTGGGGAGATGCCACAGAGGGCTGTCAGGTATGTGTATGTGTGTGCGAGAGAGTGTGTGTTGTGTGTGTACGTGGACTGGGGAGATGCCACAGAGGGCCGTCAGGTATGTGTGTGTTTGTATGTGTGCATTTACAATCCTTGTAAATTTTGTAACGTTGACTAGGCCCGTACACACGTGCCCTATTTGTTTTGCATATGGAAAAAAGGTTATTTCAAGCCTGCTCATTCTGGCATCTGTGTGTACCAGTTTCCATCTATTGAGTTGTCTAGTTCTGGTCTATTCCTAATGTGTGTGTTTCCATTTTGCAGCAAAAGCAAATATATCTGGAAATATAAGCGTGAGGGTAAAGTAGATTGAATCTACGTATCTCATGTTTTTGCGGTAAACTTGTATCTTACAGAGAAGTGTATTCAAAATCCAAAATAAGAGTTAGCAATACATAATACATGCCTTCAATATGTAGGTGGCATTTTCCCACCATCCTTCCTAAAGCCACTAGAAATAAACATCCAGGACATGCATGTGCTAACCGTGTTTGCAGGCGTCAGAACGTATGGCAGGGTGGGAGCCAATTCACTGTAGAATCGTGTTGGACTGCACAAAATGCGTTTGGACCGTGCAACACGTGTACGGAATGTGTGTGGACTGTTCATAGGGATTGTGCAACACACATTTGCAAGCGGCAGAGCTCATGGCAGGGTGGTGTGTTTAGACCGTGCAACACGTGTACGAAATGTAAAATGTGTGTGGACTGTTCATAGGGATTGTGCAACACACATTTGCAGGGTTGGCCAGAACCATATATATATGGTGTATATACGGTATTTTGGGCAGGGAAATCACCAAATATACGGTCATATACGGTACATATACGTTTTGGCCAACCCTACACATTTGCAGGCGGCAGAGCTCATGGCAGGGTGGGTGCCCATTGACACCGCAGACGCTTTGGAGTTGCTGTCCCCTGCGTTTAAAAATGAGGAGGTGGGTTAAAAAATGAGGAGGTGCGTTTAAAAATGAGGAGGTGCGTGAGCTTTTTCCCCCCCCCAGGTATGTGTGCTTGTATGTGTGCATGTGTGTTCTCAAGTGCGGGTGCGTGACCGCTTGGCTGTGGGTGTTCTTGTGTATATGTGCCTTAATGAGCATGTTTACAACTTTGTGAATGTGAGAGTACGCAGAGCTCAAGTGCCCATTCAGGGTGTGCATGCTTTGGATGTGTCATCTTTATTTCGAAGTGAGTAAATGTGAGCGTGAAGGACACTCGTGTTCATGTGGGCACACACACACACACACACGCACACACACACGCACAAACACACACACACACACACACACAAACCAGGCACTCATGGGCATCTACGGAAGGGGTTCTGCACCTATGCCGTAGGCTACATTTTACGTGTGTGGGTGTGTGTCATTTGAGCACTCTTTCTGTCCTTTCCGTCCGTATGCTGAGCAGATGTCTCTATACCAAATGCAACAAGTTGCATGCAGAATGGAAGTGGTGGTTTCCGGGATAAGGTCCTTTGTGTGGTTGTGTCAAGCTTTGTCAATCGACCATGCTTAGAAAGACAACCTTGGCTAACGCCCATGAAAAGCGTGATGACAAACCAGTGAAGAACACAACACGTGTAGTACCTGCAACATGTCCAACGCACGCTCTTGCATCAGGTGCGGAGCCATGCAGTCAGCGTGCTGCAGCAGAAAGATGACGAGGAGCTGTTGAGCTACCTGCTTCAACTTGTACAGGTGTGTGCGTTTGTGTGTGTGTTTGCCTCTTGCAGAAACAGAGTGCACTGTGTGCGACCCTCTGCCTGTACGCTTCACTTTCAGTATGGTGGCCCCACACAACCTGCATAACCCTTGCTGGGGTGTTGGTTTACAGTGTCATGATCAAATGTCATCCCGTCGTCTTTCTGCTGCTAACACCCTTTCTAAACCCTCTTCCTCACAGAGATGTGCCACGCCCAACCTTGGTGACCTTTCATATGCTATGCACACAGATGCTCAAGCTGATGATTGAAAGTTACACACCAAAATCACACACAGGCGCTGCATTACGAGTGCAACACTGTATCTCATCACTCCACTTCCTTGTGGCGCAAACTAACCTACATTGTCTCCAATAAGAACATGCATCTGCCCCTCTGTCCATTTGCGCGCACACCACGCACAGGCACTGCGCTATGAGCGTGACAATGTGTCCCGTTTGTCTAAGTTCCTTGTGGCTCGGGCCCTTGCCAATCCCACCTTTGCCATAACACTCCACTGGTGGGTGAAAGGGAATTTCTCTTTTTTTCCACTGGCGGGCCAGAGCAAGGTTCCCTGCATGTCTGGTTTGCAACGATTAGACCACCAGATCAGGTTGCCATCATACTCAGCTGGGGGTTTAGGGCTGGGACGCGCTCACAAAATTTAAAGTTGCTTGTTTCCAGATCAGGTCGCCCACTACTGGCAGGTAAGGACAATTGCGCATCACCTGAATCATATCACAGGACAGGACAGGACAGAATAGAATAGGGCAGGGCAGGCTTTTGTGTAATCAGTACCTGAAAAGGAGGATTGTCATTTCCTGCTGTAGCTGTTGCCGGGCAATGTGTGTGCCATCGTGGACACATGTCAGACTAATTAAAGTAGGTTGCTGTTCTTCTACTTCCTTACTAGCTACACTTGGTGTGTGCATGTAATTTGATCATGCATGATATTGAAAGAAAATTGCATTTTACAATGTAGCGTGTGCCTCAAATGAATGCACAATCCAGTACAGGGCAAGTTCTGGAGAGGCTTGGCGCTGCACTCGATCAATAGGCCAAGCCAGATTTGTTAGACGAGTCGAACACAGTTTTCTGTGTGGATAAGCTTACGTCACGATGCTAGGCGCGTACCATATTACATGGCAGCGCAAGTTCATTCAAACACAACCCTGAGTGCCAAAAAGTTTTTATGCACACGTTTTTCTTGTCAGGTGGTTAAGGGAGTTTTACAGTACTTGGTACTAATGTGGCTTTCTTTTCCTTAATCAACGTGGGGATTGGTTTTCGCTGCCTGCAAGTTTTATTTTCCTTTCTATGCACACGTCCTGGGTACGTCACACATGTATAGGGTTGGCCAGAACCATATATCATATATATATATGGTGAATATACGGTATTTTTGCAGAGATCTCATCAAATAGACGGTCGTATACGGCGTATAATTACGGTTCTGGCCAACCTTATGTACCATGTACCGTGTGGCCAACCTTATGTACCGTGAGGCTAACCTTATGAACCATATGGCCAACTTTATGCACCACGTGGCCAACCTTATGCACTACGTGGCCAACCTTATGTACCATGAGGCTAACCTTATGAACTATATGGCCAACCTTATGTACTATATGGCCAACCTTATGCACCATATGGCCAACCTTATCTACCGTGAGGCTAACCTTTGAACCATGTGGCCAACCTTATGAACCATGTGGCCAACCTTCTGTACTATATGGCCAACCTTATGTACCATGTACCGTGTGCCTTGTGGCGGTGTGCACTATAGGTACTTGTTCACAGAGTTTGAGGACGCAGGCTTTGGCGGACGTGCTTCCCTCATACACGCACACCTATTGCAGGTGTGTGCTTGTGTTTTCTAGAAAGGGCTCGGTTGTGTGTGTGTGTGTGTGTGTGTGTGTGTGTGTGTGTGTGTGTTTGTGTGTGTATTACTGAAAGCGCAAGCTTATTGAAAAGGTTCAGGCAGGGTAATCTGTCAAATCATCCTCTTACCTAATTGGGGAGACAACTACTTGCTGCCACAACCTAACCTTCTCTGTGTCTGCCCAAATCATACTTTCACCTAATTGGGTAGACAATCGCTTGCTGCCACAACCTAGACCTTCTCTGTGTCTGCCCAAATCATACTTTCACCTAATTGGGTAGACAATCGCTTGCTGCCACAACCTAGACCTTCTCCGTGTCTGCCCAAATCATACTTTCACCTAATTGGGTAGACAATCGCTTGCTGCCACAACCTAAACCTTCTCTGTGTCTGCCCAAATCATACTTTCACCTAATTGGGTAGACAATCGCTTGCTGCCACAACCTAGACCTTCTCTGTGTCTGCCCAATTCATACTCTTACCTAATTGGGTAGACGATCACTTGTTGCCACAACCTAACCTTCTCTGTGTCTGCCCAATTCATACTCTCATCTAATTGGGTAGACGATCACTTGTTGCCACAACCTTATCTTCTCTGTGTCATCTTCTCTGTGTATGCCCAGAATGCTGTTTCAGTTTACCCGTTTCAAAATCCTCTGAGCTTCTTTGTGTGTGTATATGTGTGTATGTGCGTGCTAGTATGTATTTGTGTGTGTGCGCTTGTGGAATGATTTTTGGGGGGCTTTGCCCATTTGTTTTCATGTGGAACACACGTCCCAGAGGTGTTCACGCAGATGTGCCCACAAATGTGACATGCTAAGTCTTGTCTAGGGCTCCTCCTCCTTATCTAGACCTTGTCACTCACATAAATTAATGTGTAAAAGAAGCCATTACCCCCACTTACACACACTCTTTTGCAAATGCAGCAACAACAAGCTGTCACCCTGTACGCAACCACAGCTGTGTAGAACACAACATCCAAAAAATAACACACTCTCTCTCTTTCTCTCTCTCTCTCTTTTCTCTCTCTCTCTCTCTCTCTCTCTCTCTCTCTCTCTCTCTCTCTCTCTCTCACAAGCTATCTACGAATAAAACACCAAAAAATGGTCACACCCGCAGGCCCTGCAGCAGCAAGCCGCAGCAGCCCGCCACGCTAGTGCAGCTGCAGAAAAGTCCCGAGCTGCAGCAGCGGCTGCCGCTGCTGCTGCGGCGGCCGCTGCCCCTCCTGCCCCCCAACACCACATGACACCGGCCAGTGCAGTTTCACAAAGTCAGGGGCAAGGGCACTTGACCACTCCACCCCCTGCTGCTGCTGCTGCTGCTGCTGCTGCTGCTGCTCCACTACCTCAGAAGCCGATCCCAGGGGTGCAGGAGCCGCCCCCGCTGGCAGGCAGCACCATTCAGGTCCGTATGTATGTGTGAGTGTGTGTGTGTGTAAACCTGTGCTGTAATAGAGCCATCTTTGCCTCAATCTCTATCTTTAAACATTTCGCTCCCTTCTTCCTTCTTCACCTCCTTTTCCCTCATTTCTGTTTGTGACCAATCACATTTTAGTTTATCGTGCGCACTTACTCAGGGTGCCAAGGTGTTTGAGGCCATCAGGCGCCAAACAGAGATGCTAAGTCAGATGCAGTACCTGATCAAGGACCTCAAGGTGGGGAGCAATGTTATAGAGAGAGAGAGAGAGAGAGAGAGAGAGAGAAAGAGAGAGAGAGAGATACAGAAAGAGAGGGAGAGAGAGAGAGAGAGAGAGAGAGAGAGAGAGAGAGAGAGAGAGAGAGAGAGAGAAGAGAGAGAGAGAGAGAGAGGCGCTAATCAGGAGGCGATTTATTTGTTGATGTTGGATTTTAGTTTTAGTCTCAACTTGGTGAATAAGTTGCTTATGAGGCAATGCTGCGTTCCTTAACTGTGTCGGCTGACAAGATCTCTGTATAGTGCCGCTTGCTTAATGGCTTTTGTTTGCCTCCTTCACTTCATTTATTAATGAATTGTCCAGGAGAAATCTACCAAGTGGAAGGTAGGTTTCTTCCGTTAAAGCAGATTGTTTGCATTCTGACCTATTTCCACCTTCCTTTCGGTCACCCATGACGGACCCAACAGCCCTTCTTTCAGACTCTTGGCTTGGATGCTGCGAGGTGGCCAGTTAAAGGCAGGCTTTGAAGGCTGCAAGGCAGTGCACGCTGCAAGCCTGGTAGTCTAGTCAGAAGCAGGGCAGGGCCTTGGGCACACTGATTAACTGAATATCACGAGTTTTGTGCAACGGTTGGCTGTTTTCTGTGTGTGTTTCTGAGCAGTATGCTGGCGCTCTCGTGCTACCATGAGACTGCTCTTTGTGTTGCAGCAGCGCTATAACACACACAGGGTTGCCTGTGTGCATCTTGGGCTTCACATCTGCTCTCACTTTTGGACATTCAACAGCACGCACACAGAAAAGTTGATGTGTGTGCAGCACACAATGCGCCTGCTGCACCCGCAAAACACCTGACAAGTCCTGCTGCACACACTGTGTGTCAACCAACACACAACGCTGTTCACACTACGTATCGACTTTTCGACAACACTCTTCACATTGTGTGTCAACCAACACACAACGCTGTTCACACTACACACAACGTATCGACTTTTCGACAACACTCTTCACACTGTTTTTCAACCAACACACAACACAGGGGAGTCGGCTGCGCGCAGCTCGCGCAACTGCTCGTCTACAAGAGCTGGTATCTGAAGCAGGGCCGTGTGGAGAGCTGACAGTGATGCGTGTGCCTCTGCCTTTAGACCCTGGGGTGCTTCTTGATGGTATGTGCTATGTACCGTGAGTGGGGCTGCACTTAGTTGCTTGCGACTATGAGATATGAGAGTGGCTGCATTTGATTGTGTGCGAATATTAAGTTTGACTGGGGCTGCACTTGATTGCTGGCAACTATGAAGTATGAGGGGGGTTGCACTCGATTGTGTGCGATTAATAAGTATGTTAGGGCTGCACTTAATTGCTGGCAACCATGAGGTACAAGTGGGGCTGCACTCGATTGCGTGCGTGATCTGTTGCTTCGAGTAGTCTTTGTTAGTGCCTATATTAAATGAAACGAGAGGCACCATTCTGTGGAACAAGGCGGGGTTTTGTCTGTTTCTGCCGAATCAAGGGCAGTTGGTGTTTTGCTGTAGGTCTGTAAACAACAACCTGCCACTATGTCATCTGCAAGTGCTGCTTGCTCACATATGTGCGGTTCCCTTTCTCTCGGCTGCATGCTTGCGCCAATAAAACTTGCAGGGCCTTTTTTGTCACCGCTTGCAGCTATCCCTGCTGCTGCTGCTGCTGCTGCTGCTGCTGCTGTCCTAATAGGAAGCTGCCCTATTTGTGCCATGGTTAAGCCGTGGAGATGAATGCCCCCCAAGTCTTAGATTAGGGCCTGGAACAGTTGAGGTTTGTTAAAGGTGCACGTTCAAATCCGCCTATGGACCACTGTCTGTCATGCGTAATGGAGTTAGGGTATAAATTCCCCCTCCCCTCACTGCTTGAGACGGCATCACCTCTTACCTCTTACCCATAGAACCAGTCTCTTAATGGGCGTTGTGCCCCTCTCCTCTCACATTGAATCCTTAGGGCGCTCATGGGTTTTGTGAGCACGAATCACTCCAGCGGCCGTTCCTTAATTGAGAGCATTGTTTTCACTGCCTGCGTAGCATTGCTGTTTTCTGTAAAGCTCACTGTCCACTCCTCTGTGTGCATTCATTTCTGTTTGTAGGCATCGTACCTTCAGAGTGCAGCTGTTTCAAGTCGGCGCAGTTACCGTTACGTCTGCATTTTAAGGTGCGCGTAAGAGGGCACGTCATGTGTTTACCAGGATGCAAGCCAACAAGTGTGTGTATGTGTGTGTATGTGTGTGTGATGAAATTATCTGTGAAAATTGTGCTGCATTTCTTGTCATCAGCCTTTACGTGTGCAAATAACCAATGGTTAAAACCCTTGACCCTGTTGCCGTGTGTGGAGGGCAGTAGCTTGACACAGCCTGGTCAGAACCTAGAGTTCTACTCAACACCCGAACTGAAAATGCTCTTGAAATTTTACTTTCAAGCTGTGCCTTAAAAGGGGATGAGTTCTTGCTTAAAAGGTGCAGCAATGAAAGCCATGCCTCCTTGGTTCATGTGGGTTTGCTTACTCCACACGTGCTTACGCTATCGCATCCCACACACAGGTAACCCCCCACCCTATCAGCCGCGTCCTCCCAGAATTGCAAATTTTCGTTTCTGTCCCACCCTGCCCGCTGCGTGCTGGTCTTGGTTCCTGCATTCCACACACACACACACACACACACACACACACACACACACACACACACACACACACACACACACACACACACACACACACACACACACACAAACTACTCAGGTTGACCCCCAGCCCATCAGCTGGCGCCTCTCAGGCTCTAAGTCCTCCCTTCCCGCTCCCTCTCCCCCCCATCCCCACCATAATAGTGCAAACGCATTCACCCCTGGGACCCATCCCACCGCCACCCCCACCTCTACCCCTGCTAATACCACTTTGCACTCTTCCCACCCACACCCGCCAAGTGAGTTGTTTCTTTAGTTATTTCTTTGTCGCTCATGCTCCTGTGTTTGTTTGTCAGGTGCTATCAATTGTGTCAAAAAGTCCTTACTTCTTTGTGTATGTTCAGTTTTGCGACGTGTGCTTCTATGTCTCCTTTTGTGTTGCCACTAATTGTGTCAAATGTGTTGCACGGTTCTGTTTGTGCTGTCTCGGCAGCATGTGACTCTTTTTGACCCATCTCGTTCTCAATAGTTATTTCTCAGCAGGCACTCGTTAGGGAAAACAGACACCATCAGGGGCCGCAAATTTCATCTAGAAAGGCGAGGGTGTGGGTCTGGGTGCTGTGGCACACAACTTCCCTCACTAGCTGGTCCTTTTACTGATTTACACTAGTGAGGGGCTGTTTGGTGCAAGCACCACTATGGCCTTCTGCCCGTAATTGCTTTAGCCATCAAGGCAAGAGTAACTTTATGGTATATCTAAACGATCTTTTTTGGAAGCTGCGGTCGCCTAACCTGTGTTGTCATCACCAAAAGCAGGGGCTTCTCTTTTCATCTTTGCTCCCCCCACTTGCACAGACGTGGGCTTTTTTCCGGCCTTGCATTTATATGCAATATGCATGGCAAAGCTCATACTGACGTAAAACCTTCTATTTCATCCATTGCCTCACTTTCACAACTGCACATTAGTTACCCTATACACACGCGCACACACAAACACACACACACATACACACACTCTCACACACTCATACACACACACACACAAACAAAAACCCAAGCACACACACGCACACACACACGCTCACACACACACACACACACACACACAAGCTCACACACACAAGCTCACACACACACCAAAATATTACCCTTTCAACCATACACATGTATAGGCAGTCTTGGACCTGCAAGCCACCACAGCCCCCACCCCTCTGCTCCTGCCGCATTACCGCCGACGTCCAAACAGATAGTTGCTGGCCTGCCCTCACGCACAGGCATCATGCTTTACCATGACACGGTACGTTTGCTGCTGCTGAAGCCGTCTTCGTGTGGTGTGTGGTGTATGGTGTATATGTGTGTGTGATGACGTACGTGTGCAGGTTTTGTTTGTGCTACTTTGATGCACGCGCATCATGCTGTACCATGACAAAGTACGTGTGTGCTGCTGGAGCTATCTTTGTACGGTGTGTGATATGGTGTGTACGTGTTTGTGTGTGTGATGACGTGTGCAGGTTTCGTTTGTGCCTCTTTCACGCACACTTTTTGTGTGGTGTGCGATGTCTGGAGTTTACAAATATGTGTGTATTGTTCGTGTAACATATGTATGCGTGTATTGTTCGTGTAACATTTGTGTGTATTGTTCGTGTAACGTATGTGTGTATTGTTCGTGTAACGTATGTGTGTTCATGCATACAAATATGTGTGTATTGTTCGTGTAACGTATGTGTGTTCATGCTTACAAATATGTGTGTATTGTTCGTGTAACATATGTGTGTTCATGCTTACAAATATGTGTGTATTGTTCGTGTAACATATGTGTGTTCATGCTTACAAATATGTGTGTATTGTTTGTATAACATATGTGTGTTCATGTTTACAAACATGTGTGTATTGTTCGTGTAACATTTGTGTGTATTGTTCGTGTAACGTATGTGTGTTCATGCTTACAAATATGTGTGTATTGTTCGTATAACATATGTGTGTTCATGTTTACAAATATGTGTGTATTGTTCGTGTAACATATGTGTGTTCATGTTTACAAATATGTATGTATTGTTCGTGTGACGTATGTGTGTCCATGCATACAAATATGTGTGTATTGTTCGTGTAACATATGTGTGTATTGTTCGTGTAACATATGTGTGTTCATGTTTACAAATATGTGTGTATTGTTCATGTAACATTTGTGTGTATTGTTCGTGTAACGTATGTGTGTTCATGCTTACAAATATGTGCAGGGCCAAGGTACCGTACTTTCCAATATGTGCAGGGTTGGCCGCATTTATCCACCATATATGACCCTAAGCATGGTAAAACTTCCAGCTAAGAAGACCGTATATACACTGTATTCGTGATATATATGTACGGTTTTGGCCAACCATAAGAATATGTGTCCGTGTGTGTTCGCGTATTTGTGTGTGCTGCACTGCCCCGCAATCAGCCACATGTGCACTGGCATGTGTCAGGTTCTTTGAATTCTTTGCGACACCTACTGAACTGCTTACTTCCTGGCAGCCATTATAGATGGTTTCACCTTCGTGGTGAGATACCATAAGAATATGTGTCCAACCATAAGAATATGTGTCCGTGTGTGTGTTCGCGTATTTGTGTGTGCTGCACTGCCCCGCAATCAGCCACATGTGCACTGGCATGTGTCAGGTTCTTTGAATTCTTTGCGACACCTACTGAACTGCTTACTTCCTGGCAGCCACTATAGATGGTTTCACCTTCGTGGTGAGATCAGTGCCCAAAATGCCCCGCCTGCTTGAATCGCTGTAATTGCAGGTCCGTTGTGTGCTGATCTACAAGAAGGGCGACGACCTCAGGCAGGACCAGTTCATCCTGCAGATGATTGGGCTCATGGACCGGCTCCTGAAGCGAGAGAGCCTTGATCTTAGGCTCACTCCTTACAAGGTACGACACAAGAATGTGTCCTTTTGCTGTGTCTGACTAAATACACACACAGGCACAAACGCAGGCACAGGCACACATGATAGGAGCTTGGCAGACGTCTGCAATTGTCCTTTCGGCTTACCCCACACATATATATAGGGTTGGCCAGAATTGTATATTTGCCCCGTATATGACTGCATCTTTGGTGATTTTCCTGCCAAAGATACCGTACATACACCATATATATATATACATGGTTCTGGACAACCCTACTCATGAGTTTGCTACACACAAGGGCATGCAAAGCAGCACCATCTGCCTGAACTGCACATGATCACACACATATGTCATTTGTGTGACTATGTAAACGGACAGACAGAAGTTACTGACTCCTGTGCTGTGTATGTGCATCATATCAATGCTGTGGTGAAGAAGAAGTGAAGTACAGTGCCCAATCTCGTGATGTGCCTCATATTAATGATGTGGTGAAGAAGAAGTGAAGTACAGTGCCCAATCTCGTGATGTGCCTCATATCAATGCTGTGGTGAAGAAGAAGTGAAGTACAGTGCCCAATCTCGTGGCTTCCTTGAACCTTCCTTGAATTGTGTGAGAGGTGTGTGGTGCTCACTGCCTGGTTAATTCTTCTGCGCTTGTTCTCACCTGCCTGATTTATTTCTCTGTGTTTGCTGTCACCTGCCTGGTTTCTTCTTCTGCTTCTGCTCTCATCTGCCAGGGCCCCACCATAAACTAAAGCCAAGCAGCTTCATGTTCTATTAAATAAGCAATGCACATGGGTTGCATGTTCTTGAATGCGCACGTACTCATGTCTTGCTTATATGTGCATGTGCTCATCGCACGTGATTGCACGTTCTTGTATGTGCGCGTGCTCATGCCTTACTTACATGTGCATGTGCTCATCGCACGTGGTTGCATGTTCTTGTATGCGCATGTGCTCATGTCTTACTTACATGTGCATATGCTCATTGCACGTGGTTGCATGTTCTTGTTTGCGCACGTACTCATGTCTTACTTACATGTGCATGTGCTCATTGCACGTGGTTGCATGTTCTTGTTTGCGCACGTGCTCACGTCTTACTTGCGTGTGCATGTGCTCATTGCACGTGGTTGCATGTTCTTGTATGCGCACGTGCTCCTATTGTCATATGTTGCCCATGCAGTGCAGGTGCTACCCACGGCACTTCAATCTGTGATGTTTGGCAGTGGCTCTCGCTCGTTTGAGCTCTGCAAGCATCCAGGCCTTACTTTGATGCCCGTGTACCAAGAAATGGATGCAACCTTAAACATTGTGTGATTCCGTCTGCCTCCATTTGCAGGTGCTGCCCACATCCAGCGATGATGGCCTGGTCGAGTTTGTGCCTTCTACTCCTCTGTCCAAAGTGCTGTCTGAGCATCGCACTATCCACAAGTACTTTTTGCTTACAGCAGCACAGCCGTCGGGTAAGATGTGTGCGGGGTGGGGGGGGGGAGGGGTGCACATGTATGTGATTTGTTTGTGCAACTGGTCACAAAGTGCTGCATTCCCACAAATTACTATTTGAGCACTGTAATAGTTACACACAAAAAAAGAGGGGAAAGCACACTGTAACATTCACACGAGCGATGCTTTGCCCACGGCAACGTAGCTGAAAGCTGGTTAACTTCAGAGCGTGGGCGTGTGTGAGAGGTGCCTTGATCCTGCAGGTACTGTCTTAGCCTTGTACTCAGCAGATCCTACTTATACTCAGCAGATCCTACTTGTACTCAGCAGATCCTATTTGCTTCAGGCGCCTCTTGTCAGTGCTGCAAGCTTTTCACTCACTTCCAATTTGCCTTAAACCTCGTCGTCTCTCTCCTGCACATGCACTAATTCTGCCATCTTTGCTCCGTCTCTTCTCTCTTCCAATTATTACCCTTAACATGACCTAACACACACACATACACACATGTTCGCACACTCATGGCCACACATACATACACGTACACGCGGACACACACAGGCCCCTTTGGGCTGCGGCCAGATGTGCTCGAGACTTTTGTACGCTCCTGTGCTGGCTATTGTGTGGCCACGTACATTCTTGGAGTGGGGGACAGGCACTTGGACAACCTCATGCTGTGCCCCGATGGCCGCTTATTCCACATCGACTTTGGCTACATCTTGGGCAACGACCCCAAGCCCTTCCCACCACCCATGAAGATTTGCAAGGTGCGTGTATGTGCGCGTGGATGCGTGAGTGTATGTGTGTGCAATCTGCAAGGTGCAAGTGCATGTGCAACCTGCAAGGCGTGAGTATGTGCAATCTGCAAGGCAAGAATGTGTGCGCTGTCTGCAAGGCGTGTGTACGCGCGATCTGCATGGCGCATGCACGTTCAAGTCACGAGTGTATGCATAAGTGGATGCGTGGATGCGTGTGTTTGTGTATGTGTTTGGATGCGTGTGTATGTGTATGTGTTTGGATGCTCCCTGTGCATACGTGTGGTGCAATGTACTTGGGCCGCCTGTGCTGCTTTGACTGAATACTGTTAAGGTGACGTTGCTTGTGCATGTGCAGTATCATTTGCAGTTTGAGTTGACTGCTCTAGTTGCCAAGGTACATAAGTTCCCAGCCGGCCTGGCACTGTACAGTTCAAATGCCTTATCAGAAGCAGAGATGGATTAATTTGCCACTTGTTTTGATTCCTGTACCGCAACACACCTGTGCAATATCTTGCCCTCACACACACACACACACACATACACAGATACACACACATACTTTTACACATAACTAAGGGTAGATAAATAGGGTGTCTGATTTTGCCAGCGAGGCTCGGCGAGCCTCAACGAGGCTCGGCACTCGCTGGAGAGGCCCTAGCTGGAAATTACGGTTAGAAAATCACTTTGTCAAATCTGCACGGATCGAGCCGGAACTTTTTCTGTTGTTCAATTATATATATTAATGATTATACCCAAATTTCTGACAAGAAACTTGCGATGTCCGGGCTTTATCCGATTCGGTTGGACGCACTTCGGGCCTGAATAGCTCTGCGGCAGGGTGTCCGTTCGGCAAAAGATTATGATTTTAAATGCCTACGGGCGACCCTTAACGGCTGTGCCGAGTTTCGCGGCGAGCTGTGAAGGTCAGACTTGCGGTAACGAGAAGGGCTGCAGAGCGGCGCATTGTGACGGCGTCAAAATGCAGAATTTACTGATTCGATTCTTGATTGATTCCGTTCAGGAATCGTGCAGTTATCATGCGCCGTCGTTTTCTGTGCCTGCATGGAGACCGACGAGGAGGGATTTTGGGCCGGCCACTTTTTGATGCAGTTTGGTGCCACTGTTATGAACTATTTTACAGCGCAGTAATGAGCTTCAATGGAGCTCTGGCAGTGTTCACTGGCGTCCGTGCATGGGCTTGCTTCCAGAAGACCTGTCCACGACTTTCTGGTCGCGTTCTTAAAGCAAGAACGGTTCTGCAGGTGCAAAGCGATTGCACAGGAGGAGGCCTGTTTCCGCTTTGTAGGAACGGAAACAAACACACAAAAAGGCAAAAAAGTTTGGCAGAAATTTACTATTTAATCACAGCGTTCTTGACATCGTCGTCAGTCTGTTCACGCCTTGCACAAACACACAAAAAAACTAAACGGCAGAAATTTGGGCGGGCAGAGCCCTTCTATTAACGTTGAGGCTGGGTGAAAATTATGGGCGTGTGAGCCAGGAAAGTTCGGTTTTCGTTTACACCCCCCCCCTGTTGCACACCCCTTTTAACTCTTCCTGGTGTTATATAATAATAAATATCAATAAAGATACCTGGTTAAAAAGATGGGCCTGTCAGCCGATTCAGCCACGGGAAATTCGGGTTTGGGAATTTTGGGAGTTTTTTGGAGAGATGGGGCTGATTCCGCCCAAAAAGTGGACACCCTCGCTGGCCGACGAGTGTCTTCCACACCGGGAAAGAGGCTCGCCGAGGCTCGGCGAGCCTCACACTCGGGGAGTTTTGGCGAGGTCATGACCCATCCTTACACATAACACACACACACACAACACACACACACACCACAGGAGATGGTGGAGGCCATGGGAGGCCAGGACAGCCCTTGGTACGGCCAGTTCCGCATGTATGCTTGGTAAGCCCGGCCTTTGCCTGTTGAAACCTGTGCACTGAATAGGACCAGCTACGCAGGCGCTGCCAGCTCCCCACGTCAGTTTGGGATTTGGCGCAGCTTTGGTAGGCACCCATAACATTTCCCCACGACACTTTAGTACAGATCCTGGGAGCCACTTTGGTACCAAATCTCCTCCATCATAGAAAATTCAGTGGGTTCTGTTGTTGCCAGTAACAGTTAGTGACACCCAGGATCTGTTGTTGCCAGTAGCGTTTAGTGACACCCGCTTCCCAGATTGATAGTGTTGGCCTTTTCCGCCTCTCCATTACGCACCCTGACCTATCCGAGCTCAATTCAGCAGCCTTGTCGTCTACTCTGTGTTGTACACTGCAAATTATGTAAACCGTCTGCACAGTGGATGTTGGCCTGAATGTAACTTGTATGTATACCTCTATCCAGATACAAGGAACTTACGCCCCTCCTTACACTTTTGAGTTCTTTGCCACTTCCACTGTTTTGCAACAGTGAATGCATCCTTTGGCTCTTGCTCTTTCCTCTCGTAGTCTACACTGCTGTGTGCAATAGTTGTGTCACAGCATCTGTGATTCCTCTATGCCACTTGCCCTTTGCTCCTCTCTGTCTATTTTGAATGCAATGAGGTCCTACAACATCCTTTTGAATGCACCCTTTTGAATGCAGTGAAGCTTGCAACGCCCTTTTGAGCCCATCCTTTTTAATGCAGTGAGGCTTGTAACACCCTTTCTATCTCTTATGAATGAGGGCCTACAGCATGTTTTTGAATCCATCCTTTTGAATGCAGTGTAGCTTACAACGCCCTTTCTGTCTCTTTTGAATGCAGTGAGGGCTTACAGCATATTTTTGAATCCATCTTTTTGAATGCAGTGAAGCTTGCAACACCCTTTCTCTCTTTTGAATGCAGTGAGGGCCTACAGCATATTCTTGAATCCATCCGTTTAAGTGAGGTCTACAACGTCCTTTCTGTCTCGTTCGAACGCAGTGAGGCCTACAACATCCTGCGCAAGAGTGCAGACCTTATCCTGTCTTTGTTTCACCTTATGGCTGGAGCCAGCATTGAGGCTATTCGGGCAGACCCAGAGAAAGCCATCCTTAAGCTTCAGGTGTGGAGGTGGAAGTAAGCAAGGTGTATGTACACGCATCTTTGTGCGCATATGCATGTGTGTGTGTCACTTTGTGTGTACCCGCGCTCATGTGCAGACTGATCAAGAAAAGAGGTGATTTTGGGCTTTAGAACTTTCTGTTATGCACGGTTTTGAATTAATAACCGCCGCCTACGTCAGGCCTCTGGTGTGTGCAAGTATTTGACATGAGTGTGTGTGTGCTATGTGATGTATGCACAGGAAAAGTTCCGGCTGGACCTGGACGATGAGGCAGCTGTGCAATGGATGCAGGCGCTCCTGAATGAAAGTGCAACCGCATTGATGCCACAGATAGTGGAGACGACACATAGATGGGCCCAGTATTGGAGATGACGCAACGTGAAATTGTGGGCCGAACTGTTTGGTTGTATCCTTCTTAAGTTTGTGTTTTTTTAACTTGGAGCCCCGTCCACGGAAACACAAAGAAATATCTCTTCTGGGAGTAATAGCACATGTTCCTTTGGTGGCACCTGGCAGGTGCTGAACTGGATTTTGCAGCAGACCACTTGACCTCCAACACACAGTCTTGAAGAATTCCCTCAATTTTGTAGTGAATTGGCAATAGGAAAGGTCCTTAAGAGAGGATTTCTACACTGCCTATTTTATTGAGATTGATTCTGGAGGTCGAGAGGTGATGGCAAACGCGAGGCTAAAAAACAAAACAGAAGGGGGAAAAGAGAGCAGGAGAGGTAGGCTTGAAAAAAAGGAAGCAGGAGAGGTCAGGAATTTGAATATCAAAGTGCTGTAATAATTTCAAAAGATAAAAAGGGGGACTAACGAATAAGGAAGGCTAGGACGACAAATTTTACTAGTTGGAATATACGATTTTGTGGGTAACCTTACCTAGCAGTACTTATTGACTGATGGATTTATCTGTAACCTCGCCTTACCTTTTTTTTTTTTTTGGTGGGGGTTGTTACACGGTCCTCAGCAAGGGCCTGACAGAATGAAGGAAAAAAAACCTATAAGACTGGGAAAAGGAAAACTCCT
>Ga0307963_1000819_pt1 | contig 22372 bp, 17 predicted proteins | sample OrgLakmetagen594_FD_201829 | JGI IMG/M metagenome (GOLD analysis project Ga0307963, IMG submission 201829) | Saline water microbial communities from Organic Lake, Antarctica - #594 | ecosystem: Environmental > Aquatic > Non-marine Saline and Alkaline > Saline | place: Antarctica: Organic Lake... | reverse complement strand
TTCCCTTGATTTTCTAGCGTTTTTGGTTTGGTTACAGGCTTTTTTCCAAGCTTCCGCTCAGATGCCCACCAGAGGCATATATAGCGATGTAACCTTACCTTACCTTATCATAACTACATGATTCAATGTTTACACTTGAACGCATGGCACAGATAGGAGCAAATCAAAATGCATCACATGCCTTTCTCTCTGATAATGTGTGTTATCTCAAGAGCTAAGCAAAACGAGGTAAACAACTGATACTGGTAATATTCAAATTTCCTCTATGGCACCACTCCTTAAACATCTCACAATTCTTCTAGTCAGCAGCATCATAATAGCGTAACTCCTGCTCTATCGCACATCCAGACAACACCCAGGTCTACCTAACGGCAACATTCAATCATGCATCGTGCACAGAGCATGGAACCACACCCAGCTCTAAGTCTCACCCGACCCCAATTCCACAAGGGACCCCAAGTTGTTCTTCTCATTTGTCTTGCAACCAGCAACACCTGCCCACACCGTTTCATTCTCCTTCCAATCTAACATTAGCGCACAAAGGTAAATGCAGCATTAAACACACAGAACCATAAGGTTGTACTGCCTTGTCGCGTTATACGAAACGGGGCACAAGACAGCCGAAACCTGCCGCAGAGCCAAAGCGCACTTCTCTGAACATGTGTCGGACATTCTGGCCAATCGAACACGCTGCCTCCACAAATTACGAAAGCTGCACATTTCGGTTGAAGACCCAGCTGAAATCTGTATGCTGGTTGGTTTTCTTGCGGGCTGCAAGCAGGGGCGCAAAGGAGCGGTGAGAATGTGAGGAGGCTGAAGGTTAAAGAGTGGCAAGGGAGGCAAGGAACATGATTACTCACAGGCATTTTTACTCGAGTCATCATATGTGGATGTGGTGAAAGGAAGGTTACATTAATACACACTGTTTGGACAATGCATACAATGATTACGATGAATACAATGAACACCAGTTGATTAAGGTACGCCACAGGCATGTCTATATGGTGTACGCACACAAATCTGGGCAAGAAAGCATTGCAAAATGAGCCCTAGCACATGCCCCACAACTCAATAATCAAAATGCATGTTGGTCAATTCACTCTTACTGTGCGTGTGATCCAGTGTGTGACAGAGCTTTGCTAAAAGTATGGCACACTGCTACATACAGGCATGGATTTCCCCAGCCCTTACCTACTCATAGGGAAATTGAACCACCCCCATCATAGTCACTCACCATACGCTCGCTCTGCTAGCTTGCGGATGCGGTTGGGCATCTTGACCAGGTACTCCTGTGCTTCAGCTGCTTCCCCAGACAAGCCCTGTGCAGTGTTAAGCTACGTTGTCACGCTTACCAGATGTAACAGAGCAGCCAAAAGGAGATGTGTGATTTTATTAGTGCACCTCTCTTTTAAGGTCTGTGCCGTCTTTTAAGGTCTGTGCCGTATTAGTTGCTTAGCACTTTGTCATTGACAGCTGGAAGATCAAGCACACAATTATGGAGCAGTGGGAACGACTGCAGCGCTGCAAAGACTGCAGCGCTGCAATTCTGAAGCTGCGATGCCATGTCGTGCAATGTTGACAAGCCCGCAGATTGTTTGGCATTCCATTGGCGTGTGTTGTGTCTTACTATAACAACCCGAATGGCAAGATAAAGAAGAGCGTTCAAGCACCAGGATGTGTAATGTTTCATTGATGTTATTTTAACACAAGAGCTTAAATTCGGCACTCTTGTCACTCAAGTGGCACACCCACACATCCAAACACATACCCATGCCCCCCCCCCCCCTTCACGCGCACATGGACGTTGGCAATGTTTCTTTGGTTCAAACTGTTTTGGGCACTTTTGTCACTCTAGTGACACACCCACACATCCAAACACATACCCACGCCCCCCACCCCCTCCACACGCCCACACGCACCTGGATGTTGGCAATGTTCCATCGGTTTAATAAGTGGTCGTTGATGTCGGCGTAGTCAAAGGCGGTGTAGGTCTTGGTGCGCTCAGCCACAGACGAGAAATCCTGCAAAGGCAGCAAGAAAGGAGTAGCAGTGACGAATGGGATCGTATTTTTGTCTTCACATTAGAAGGCTCAAATGAAGCAGCCTGATAGTATATACTTTGTGGCAACTTGGGTAAGGCTAAACAGCAGATTTTTGGATGTGGCATGATAAGAATCCATGTTACAAAATTACTGAGTTCGAACAAAATGGCAACTCGCCAACTTGCCAGACGCCGTAAGCATGATACGTCATTAGTGGGGTTGGCCAGAACCATATATGGCCAGAACTAACCTAGATTTTTTGGTGGGATATCACCAAATACACGGTCATATGCACATAAAAGGTTCTAGCAAACCCTAATAACACGTCATTCAGACGTGTATGCAACGCTAACATGCTATAAGGTTCCGGACAACCCTAATGACACGTACTTGGACATGTATATGCAACGCCAACTCGCTACACCTTGAGCTTGCAAAGCGGAGTTGTGGACGGATTTCTAAATGAACACATCCACACAATCGAGCTTCACTCTAAATGAACCCAAAACACAATCGAGGAGCAGGCATGGAACCAAGGGCCTGTGTCATGCTTTCCTCTAGCATGCAAGGGTTGCACGTTCAATCCCACATTGCACTTTACACGACCAATTCCTAGGAACACACATTAGTCCATGCGTACAAACAAGGCCATGTGCTAGTGTCAATGATTATTACGACCAATTCCTAGGAACACACATTAGTCCATGCGTACGAACAAGGCCATCTGCTAGTGTCACATTAGTCCATGCGTACAAACAAGGCCATTTGCTAGTGTCAATGACACACATTAGTCCATGCGTACTAACAAGGCCATGTGCTAGTGTCAATGATTATTCCTTGTGGCTGGCCTCCTGCATGTACGCATCACATTTTGGCCTCCTGCACTGATTAGTCCTCTAGTTTCATATATGGATTATGCCAGCAACCCCAACTGGAGCGGCCGCCAGTGTAAGCAAGTGGATCTAAAAAGTTGAAATCTAACTTGCTACACGCAGCCAGCAAATATGTCTCACTCGGCTCACTTCCCAGAGTCCTGTGCTTAAATGCTATTTAGCTTGTAGTGATTGCAGGCAGGGTTGTTCAGTTCGATTTTTGCCGACAATTTGGACCCAAAATCACCCAAAATCAAAATCGAAAAAAGGTTCGACAAACTTTTGATAGCTCGCGTGCGGCAGTTTCAGGGTTCGTTAAAATGCGTGAAAGTTTGCAAACCCGAACTTTTGACCAAACCCTGATTGCAGGAATGCTTGCCATCTGAACAAACACGCACTGACACATCACAAACACACTTCCCCATCCATTCCCGCCCTCATTAACCGTCTACCCAAACGCACACCCGTACCCCACTCAAACACGCGCCCACCCACACCCATAAACACAGCTGACTCACCGCGAACAGGTTGCGCCCGTGTTTGGCCTGGTGCTGGTTGTCGTCCATCAAGTGAGCAGGCATCACGATCTGCTTCTTCATCATGTCAGCAAACGCGAGCACGGACCCGTTGGGGTCACGCTCAAATAGAGCATCCATGATCCTGCATGTGCGTGTGTATGTGTGTGCGTGGGGTACAAAGGAAGCAGCTGTACGCTCAAACAGGGCATCCATGAACCTGCAAGTGCGTGGAGCACAAAGGAAAGCATCCATTTGCTCAAACGGCAACAAGTAATTAGCTGCCCATGGCATCCTGATTGCGTGTTTTTAACGGCACTGAGGTGCTCTAGCTGAAGGATTCTAGGGATAAATCCTTGAGCAAAACATCCTCAGAACAATACTTTTACAGAGAGAAGCTAAACTGCAACCAACAAAACTGTTAGCACTCCTAAAAAACGCAAGTTCGAGATGCAGCTTCCTGAACTGTAAAGCGCATCCCCATTATAACCCTGTTAGTGCCCTGATCAAATACTGGCGATGGATGGCAGCAAGACGACACACATACACACCCACCTCCACACATCTGCACACCCACCCCACATACACACACCACAACATGCCCTTTCTATTGTAGACCTTGCTGCACATTCTTGCACTGAGAGTTGACAACCCGCCATCTCTCTGCACGCCTCTAGCGGTAAAGCTTGTCTATTTATTTGCAGGGTTTGCGTAGATAAGCAACTGAATGCCTCCAACATCATGGTGCACAAGTCGCTGTTCTTGCAGAGAAAGCAATCTTGCACTCTAATCACTCTGCAATGGCAAAGCTGCCGCTGCACAAATTGCGATACGTGCAGTTCTTTGAGCAGGAAAACAGAGCCCCTGACACACACGAGCACACAAGCGCGCGCACACACACACCTGCAGTACGCCAGCTCGTGCCTGCCTTCGTCGCTGGCAATCTTGCCGCAGATCTTGGCCAGCACGTCGTCTCCGTGCTCCAAGGCGTGCCTGGCTGTGTTGCCGTGGGAGATCTGCAGAGGGTGGAGAGATGGGTGCATTAGCGCGACAGCACTAACAAGGAGTCATGCACGAGCACGTGCTCCAAGGCGTGCCTGGCTGTGTTGCCGTGGAAGATCTGCAGAGGGTGGAGAGATGGGTGCATTAGCGCGACAGCACTTGTCACAGCACTAATTAAAGGAGTCATGCACGAGCACGTGCACGAAGGCAGTGTTTGACAACAGCCTTGATCGAAGCAATAATAAGATGAAGACCATGCAGAAACATACACGCAGCTGCCCCAACAACTGCTTCACTGCGTCTATGCGAGATCGCCTTGGAGCGCGTGGTGCAATCGCTGCGTTTCTTAATTGCGAGCACTGGTGCTCATACTGGCCTTAAAGATACACAGCTTTTGCTCCACCTCGTCTGACATGAAGCACCATACGGAGGGAGCCTGGTTTTCCTGCCCCACGAGATACAACATGCACATGCAGTGGACTAACACTTAGACTCATGTGAGCGTGCACACACACTCACACATATCCACCGAATGAGTGCGACAGGACATGTACGTACTCACACTCATGCCACACTCTTGCAATCACATGAGCAGCTATACTCCACACCCCTAGGGCTACACCTCAAACCTTGTTTATCACACACACTTTAATGGCACGCTCTTAGAAGGACGAGGACACAACGCCCAAGTACAATTTATTCCCCATCTCGAGGTCATTTTCGATTCAATAACATCAAGCAGCCACGCCCCACACTACCTCCACACACCTTAGTGGCACGCTCTTGGAAGGAGGTGTAAATAAAGCCCAGGTAGGGGTTGTTCTCTGTCTTGGGGTCCATGCCGCTGCCGATCAAGTTCTGGGTGGTGACCTCCACGGACTTCATGTTCACTCGGCCCGTCAGATACATGTACTTGCTCATCACATCTCCGTGTCGGTTCTCCTCAGCTGTGTGTGTATGTGTGTGTATGTGTGAGTGTGTTTGGTGTGTATTTTGTGTCTGTACAGTATGTCCAGCCTGTCATGTATATGTACTTGCTCATCACGTAACTGCGTCTGTTCTCCTCAGCTGTGCGTTTATACGTGTAATGGCGTGCGCACGTGTGTGTGTACGTCTGTGTGTGTTTGTGTGTGTACGAATACATGTACATGTGCGTATTTGTGTGACCATGCGCACGTGTGAAAGCAAGCACTCCGTACTAGGAGCGCTGATGCGTTAAAACAGCGGTAGATAGAGTTGACAAAGTGCGCCCCCCCCCCCCCACCTGTCCAGGCACGTGTCCAAGTGGCCCAAGGTGTTTTGCTGGCACCCGTCTCGTCACGCACACCGTCCAGGGTGTTGAGCATGGTCATGTAAGTGGGCAGGGCCTCCTCTGTGATCATGTCGCCTGCTCATGCGTGCATATACGTGTGTGTGTGTTTGTGCGCATGCAGCTTTTAGTTTGAGGCAAACATGCACAGACAGACACACATGCACGCACATCCAATCATGCTTGACTTTAGCAAGTGATGTGTGTGATCGGCATGCAGGGGCCCAAAGGAGTTTGCCTTCCTGACAACTCTACTACGTAAAACGTAAAACGGGAGAAAAGAAATGAAAATTAATGCAATTTCTATAAGACACCTCTGACTTTCAATGCTCTGCTCTCAAACTCATTTTTTGCAAAGGCAAGAACTTTACATACACACCACGCAAAAACCAATTTCCTACTTCAAGTAGCACAGTTTATCAAAAGGGCATGTGGGTTTTGGCTGACCCTACTCACCACAGAAAACCACCAGGTAGTCGTCAGGCAAGGCGGAGGTGCGCTTCCTGAGCTCATGCACCTGTGCCGCAGCAAAGAAGAGGCATTTTTGTGTGTGGAGGGGTACGTGTGTGGGATAAACGTACGAGTGCTAGTCCATTGTACTGTGAGCAGTTGCAATTAAAAATGCAGGTGGTGCACTTCCTTGCACTTGTGCTGCAGGGAAGATGGACATTCGTGCAGCATTGTAACCATTGTTGATGGACATTTGTGCACCTCACATAGGCACACCGTAACAACAGTAGGGATTGGCGTACAGCGCTATATGAGGCATTTCTATAGCGCTATGTAGCGCTATATTGTGCTACATTTCAGCCGCTATATCTGCCAGAACTCCCCCGTGCCGAAGGAGTTTCGGCATCGAATTAGGAAGGCATGCAGGGTACTGTTCACAAAGCTGCCTGGCAAAAAATAGCTGGAAAATTCGTTCCGTTGAGCTATGGCGGGATTTAGGATCCAAATATAGCGCTATACTGTGGTTCTGTGCCACACACATGTGCCTTATGTGGACACAGGCAAGCCTGTGGAACAGCATGTCCCCCTGGTCAAAGTGTTGGACCAAAATTGAGCTGTGCATGCATGCTTATGTGCGTGCATGCCTGTGTGCGCATGCGTGCGTGCATGCGTGCTTGCGTCTGTGCAAGTGCATGTGCGTATGCACATGCGTGCGTGCGTGTGCGTGCGTGCACGTGCGTGCGTGCGTGTGTGTGAGTATGTGTGTGTGTGTGCATGCGTGTGTGCATGCATGCAAGCTCTGCAAGTGTGTATGCGTGCACTAGTGTGCAAGTGCAGGCATGTCTGTGCATTTGTGTCTGCCTTGTGGTGCTCATGATGTCTTGGCTCATAGTATGTGCTCCTCACAGCACTCCAAGGCTCTACAAGGGTACGTGTTTGTGTTGTGTCGATGCTTGGTCGCGTAAGGGCACATCCAAGTTGAGTTTGAAGCGTGGGCATAAGCCAAATCGAAGCGAATCGACAATATCAATTTTGGCACGCGCTATATTTGATATATATATATATATAATAGTGCTATATAGCGCTATAAGCAAACGCCAATCCCTTAACAACAGGCAGATGCAACAGCACGTGGTCATCAAGTGTGCAGATACGCATGTGGCCTGCCTGAGGTCTTGCGCCTGTGCTTCAAAACAAAAGCAAAAGCAAAGGGAAGGGAGAGAGGAAAGCAGGTATGGCATGGCATATGCCAGAGAAATTGAGTAAATGAATCTTAATTAAATCAATTTTTTTTCAGCTTTTCCGGCCGCTTGTACGCCCCCCTGTCTTTACACAAGGCTTGCCAATTGAAGTCCCAGTGATTGGAAAACTGGTTATCACAAGTGGCAGCTTAGATAACATAAAGTATTCAAGGCTGGCCAGAACCATCCATAACAACGGTGTACATACGCTATGCTGGGATTTAGGAGTAATCTACGCTCAGGAAAATCACACAAACACCTCAATCTTTGGTTTGAGCCCTGCCTACAACCCTGAGAAGCTTGTTGACACAGCACGGAACATACGGCGGGACGCAGACAAGCTGCACTCGTCACTTTTAACTTAAAGCCGTTCATTGAATGAATGCAGGAGATGACATTTATAGTTTACAGCCTGTACATATACAACCAAAGCAAGTCGCAGGACTGTGCTCATCATCTTGATGCAGAGTCATTGATATGAGCAAACACACGTGTTCAATGCTGCCTAGCGATCACTGTGAAGGGCGAAAAGGGAAAACACCTAAAACCTTGTGTTGTGATCATTTACAAATTTGGGGGTAGCTCTCTGAACTTTCGCAAGCCAAACAAGGTCCAGAGAAAAGTAACCAGGGCGGATTTGGGGAAGTGTTTACCTTGTCCATGAAGTCGGGGTCTTGTGATTGGGGCAAGAGGTCAGAAGGCTGCCAGCACTTCTCCACGGGCAGCAGGATGGGGGTGACCTGTGCGGTAGAGGAGCGAGCTGAATGAGAAGATGTTGCACGCACTGTGCACACGCGCAAGCAAATGCTTGCAACCACACAAACGCACACACGCACGCACATACATACGCACTCCCCCCCACACACACACACACACGTGCACACACACACACATGCACACACACACGCACACACGCACTCACACACACACACACACGCACACACGCACTCCTCACATTCTTCTGGACGTGATCAGAGATGCTGTGCACAATGTCCAGGCGCTCGTCAGTGATGCTGTGGAGGACTTGGTTATTGATGATAATGGGGGCAGGCTTCTTGAGGCGGGGGGCTTCCTCCAAAGCCGCAGCCCTGGTCACCACGGGGCTCGGCTTGTAGCCACTGCCACGCCCCTCTACTCCAGCAGCTGCCTGCACACAGCGAGCAGGCTTGCCTGCGCAGCATCGTGCAAGGGTGAGAGTCAGGGAGTGTGGTAATGCAGGGGTAATTGCGCACTCAGAGGCTGGGTCACAGGAACCTGAGCAATTGTACTACCACTCACCTGCCACTCAAACCATCATTTACACAAGCAAGCACACCAATGAGCACAATGCCGAGGGCTGTCAGTGAGCCTCCCCGAGGAGTGCATAACGCTCACTCAAAGAGAATGCAGCATGGAAAAAATCGCGGGAGTTGAGAGCCAGAAGGACAAAGACATATTTAGCGTTTGCCGCGTCTTGTTCGTGTGGGCATAATAGAGTTGCAGCAAGCTGAGAGCTAGGTCTTGAGCGGCGCGGGGACGAGTCCTGACTGTGCACGGCTTCCACGGTTTAGAGTCAAAATATCGACTCATCTCAACACACGCAGTCACCCTGCTACTTCAAAAGAGCCACGCTCTTTGCTCACCATTCGCAGCACTCAGGGGGGCGACCTTGCCAGCCAGCATTGCTTCGTTTCCACTGAGATTCGAACTGAGGTATTAATAATGTAAAATTATATGTTCATGAGTTATCGGCTTTTAACCGAGTCGAGATTACCACCAACCATTGAATAACGAATTAATCCATTATATGAATTGAATAATAAATGAAATAAAATAATCACTGTCTCGGTCGGAGCGCATACATCCTGACCTCGAACAAATCCTTCGGGAACTGCCGCTGCTTGACGTTGTACAGTAGCTGCAAATATGAGGAAAATGGGGGGATACGTTAAGCTCGCAAGCACGTTTATTTGCTTTCAGAACTCTGCGTGCAAGTTTGTGCAAGATGCAAGCCTGCCTGCCAAAGTCTGGTCAAAGAGCAGGACAGCGACACACCTGCATGTTAGCTTTCTCAAACAGTTCTTGCATGTAGGCATTGGAGCGTGTGAGGCTGGAGTCCTCCTTATCCACTAAGAAGCCTTCCCTGAAAGGACGGAAGAACACGGCAAAGGCAGCGTAGAAATTGTGGAATTACGCGATATTACTAAAGAGAGCAGGATGGCTTGGCCCACACGTTGCATTGCCCTGCCTCAGCTACACGTAATATTTATTTGTGGAACAAACTGCTATTTTTTTACTGCCTCATCCGTGGACAGATCTGCATGACACAAATTAGACTTCAGTAACCCACTTCTTAACCCCATTATGATGACAGTAGTCTTGCCGCACCATCCACAATATAAGATACCCAGATTTCTCCTCAAATAACTAGCCTTGTACCCAAGATGCACAGCTCAGGTAAGAAGAGCAGTGTTATAACGGTTTGCCTAGCCAGCCTAGTTCTGTGTATGTACTATTTGTGCATTCACAGCTTCAAGGCCATGCCCTCTACTCTTCTAAAATGCGGCAAACACAACTTACTTGCATATGTTTTCTTTGACAAACACAATTCCACCCGGCTTCAAGCCAGACCGGCAGCGACTGAAAAGCAACAAGGCATCGTCTGCGACAAAGAGGAGGGAGACATACATGACCTAATACCCATGTTTACAAGGAAAAGTGGTCATACCAAGAAAAGGGCCACTTTGAAGAAGACTACACCGCTTATTCATTTTAGTGCCATCCGGTTACATCGTTATATTGATGCACGGTCAAGTTGACAGCGCTTGCGTGCATAACACAGACACAAGGGCAAACCTTGGTAGTCAAACGGCAAGCAGGAACTGACGCTGGAATTGGAAAACCACATGTTTTGCAAAGTGGGCAAACAGGCCTTTCAAACGACTGAACTGCCTATATATATAAATATGTTGGAAAGTGACTGGTCAAGAGCACATTTTCCTAAATAGTAACACCACACTCACCATCCGTCAGGTACAGAAGGCACCACTGGATCCAGATGGCGTCATACCTGTAATACAATTCAATTAACATTGAAAGTCAGCAAGGAGCACACAGAGGGGCAGAGGCAGGCACAAAAAAAACGGGAAGCTACCTAGAAATGAAGCCACTGGGACTTTGAGACACAGCCCAAAAAGCACAGGTCGAGTCTACTAATCCACACACCATACTCTGTTTTTTCACACTGCTGCCTATCCGGCACGCACCTCTGCTGTTCAAACACGTGGTTTTGCAAGCCCGCCAAGTAAAAGTTGACTGCCTTGTGCGTAGGCGGGCTTATCAACTTATTGCTGTTTTTCTTGAGGTCTTTCTCTGGATGCACGACAAAACAAGCAATGGGGCAATAAGGGCGACTATAATGAACACATGTGACGCAGCAACGTCTGGAGCACAGCATTGCTTATGTCCCCATAACCCTTAACCTGCAAGACGCACATGAGTCATGACTCTAAAGGTACCAATTCAACGCAAGGAGTCGTTATGAGTATGCAGTATGCAGAAGTAGAAAAGAGCTGAGGCTTTCCATTGCTACTGCAGCAGTAAGGGATTTGGCTAAAGGCTAAAGGCCTTGTTTAGATTAGCTCACTTGAGGAGCTCGTAATCAGTCATTGTACGGACCCTCCTAATTCTCATTCACCTGATTTCTTCTTTCTGTGGTGGAGGAGTTTTACAGTACTCGGTATTCAAGTGGCTCATTGTCCTTAATTAGTGAAAGGAGTGGTTTTCTACCGCATGTGTGATTTCTTTTAATGAACAGTTGTGTCAGTGGTTTGGTCTAAGGAAGAGCACTCACTGGCTGCTTCTAGCAAGTGCTGTGATGGCTCTAATAAATCCACCTCTTGAAAGACATGCAGCAGCAGCTCTTTGGCCACCCTGCCTACGCCGGCTCCACAATCTGCGTTAAAGAGCATAAGTAATAGCGATGGAATTCTGGAAAAGACCAACAAAAAACGTTCCAAGCCCATGATTTTGGCTGTTTGTTGGTAAATTACCAGACCAGGGATCTGGTCTGACAGCACAACAAGACAAGTGCGGGAGGGGTGGTCCACACTAGATTTCATGGGCACAACACAGAGTTTTAAAGTGCTGCAAGCACGCAGCTGCCTTTGCATGTGCTCATAAGCTAACACAAGCTCATGCTGACTTGTCTCCAGGAAATTATTGATCTGTCCTTTCGTTTTTGAGGGCCTTGAGACACTAATATTATTTTGCCTCTGGCATCTGGTCGACTCAATACGCCATACCTAAGGCCACAAGGGTGCGCTGCCCAGCAGCAGCTTCTTCTAATTGAGGCTTCATCGCCTGAAAGGTAGCAGCGGGTGTGTAAGACTACGGCTAAGAACTAGGAGATTCGTTTATTGAATTACCATTGCACGAGAGGCAAGCAAAAAAGAAGGGAAGTGAACAGGGGTTGTAGGAGGTTAAGGGCATGGTTAAACAGGGGCCTAAACTGAAGCCACGTTGCCTGAAAGGCAACCACCTAGCAAAATGTAGGTGGGCAGGGAGTGAAGGGTGAATATGATGGCTCAGTTCATAGCCTGGAGAGTGCAGAGGTTGCACGATACGCCAGTACCCCTACCCACATGAGAGGGGGAAACCTGAAGCAGCAGTATAGTATGTTGGCTTCAATCATCCCTTGCGAAACACTTCAAACCACACACGCACACACATCCCACATCAGGTGCATATTAACTACATCGAGACCCACTTGCCTTCTCTAACAATTGCCTGCTATCGCGAACATCGATGTCCGACACAAAACCAAAGCCACCCTGTGGATTACAACAATGCCAGGGTTTGTGAGTGCGCAAGCCAACATGCATACCCATAGGGAAGTGCTTCTAATGCAGGGGGCTGCAGGCGTTTCGTGCACGATTGACCTTCGTGTCGTGCAGGTGTGTATGTGGGCGTACGTGCCATTTGTGCGTTCATCCATGCACGAGCGTGCACGTGCAGCGTGTGCGCTAATAACCAGAAAGTTTGCAAAGGTTAATTTCTTATTTTGCTTTGACCTGTTTGTGTGCAGGCACAAATGACAGGACATTACAAAAAGTAGCTACCCTCACCAGCACGCCATTGTACGATGCATCCTGCCCATCCCAATAGTCCACTGCCTTCTTGTACCAGCTGTTGTGGCTGCCATCTGCGTCAGCCTCCCTTTGCCACAACTCCTCTGGCCTTTCATAGTTCTGTTTGTGTATTGTGTGCGTTTGTGTATTATGTGTTAAGTGTGTGTGCGTGTGTGTGTGTGTGTGTGTGTGCATGCGTGTGTATTACGTGTGCGAGTGTGCTTGTGCATGTGTGCATTATGTGTGCGATTGCGCTTGTGTGTATGTGTACGTGTATGTGTGTGTATGTATATGTATAATGTGTGTGAGTGTGCGAGTGTGCGTGCGTGTGTGTGTACGTGTGTGTGTGTGTGTGTGTGTGTGTGTGTGTGTGTGTGTGTGTGTGTGTGTGTGTGCGCGTGTGTGTGTGTGTGCGTGTGCGTGTGTGTGTACGTGTTTGTGTGTGTGTGTGTGTGTGTGTGTGTGTGTGTTGAATTTGAGGATACCTGTCCATCTCCGGCGCCTCTTTGATTCATGTAATTTCAGCTTATTTTCTACGTAAATAGTGAGATGCTTTGACTGCGAGTTTAAAATAAAATGGTTAGAAAGGATGCTTCGCAAGCTGCCCCTCAACTGAGGACAAGTGATCCTGCTAAGACCAACCAGAAACTGGGAGAGAAAAGACAGACAAGAGCCTTCATCAAACTGGCGCTGTACAGCGCGTTGATGTTCTGCCTGCCCTTCGCTGTGTTCCTTGCCAACGCCTACACATACCTGGACCGTGAGTGTGTGTGAATGCGTGTGTGTATATGTGTCTTATGTCTTTGCCTTCTTCGGGGCCTGCTGCTCACCCTTTGACAAGCAATCAAGATTCAAATCTTCTCTACCTCTGTTGCAGCCCTGTACGCTGCTACCATAGGCATTCCCAGCCCTGGAAAGCGCACCACTGCTGGAGGAATCCTTGCTGTAATTGTGGCCAACATCGTGAGTGTTCAGAAGCCTGACCCATGCACGTTGTGTACCCCACAACCGCCAACTTGCATCACCCGTGCATGAAGACCCCCGACTTCACGTAATAGCTACAGCCAGTCTCTGCAGTCACTACAGCCACTCATAACAATGCGCGTGCATACGCACATGCTTGAACGTGCATGTTTTTATTTGTGTGGGGCCTTCAATGCGTGAGCATTCCACTGTGTACCTATGATTGAAATACACCCTGTTTGGTAAACATTACCTTCGCAGGTGGTTGCTCTGTTTGTCTTCACCGCCTTCCAAGATTCTGACTCCACTGACGTGGACGAGAAACAGGACTAAGCCAGCAAAGTGTCTTTGCACTAGGCTAGAGAGATTGAGATAAGAGAGCTTTTAGCATAAACCAAAGTAATGTCCACACCATTTAGAATTAGCAACATGATGGCCCAGCCGACTGCCTCAAGCACAGAGCAACCTACAGGCTACGCAGCAAACGCCATCGCAGCAGGGCTGCCCAACAAGAAGGGCAGCAAGCAAAGAACACCCCTCGCCCCCTTCCATCGTGAAAGGCATCCGTCGTACAACGAACGCAGGTAGTGTGAGACGCTGGGACATTGATGACGCACACCTTTACACATACAGTTGCAATGATGGCTTCCTTGTACATCATGCAATACAACAACTGCAAGTTTTGAGTCATTTGCTAGTTATTCTCCTGAACACACCTCCGGCCTACATGGGGGCATTTCATGCCAACCTGTGACCAGGCACGCAGACCCCACTTCCTTGAAAACTCTTCTATTAAAGGTTCCAATCGACTGGGCTGTGGCACGCCACTGCTTGGGAGAGGCGGGGCGGTTGTGGGGTGCATGCAAGAACGACATCCTTGCAACTGCATGTGTGTATGTGTGTCATAATGTCCCACACCCTGATGGACTTGCATCAATCTGAGTGGTATGAGGCACTGCTCTGAGTGGTGTTGGTGGCACTGGTACGAGGCACTGCTCCAAGTAGTATGAGGCACTGCTCTGAGTAGAATGAGGCACTGCTCTGAGTAGAAAGAGGCGCTGCTCTGAATAGTATGAGGCATTGCTCTGAGTGGTAGAAAGAGACACTGCTCTGAGCCAATGAGTTTGAGCCTACACACTATAAGCTCAAGGTTGCATGCCGTACAGGCTTACACGTACAGGTGCACATGTGTGTCCAGTAGGTGTATACCTGCTTGGTACAAGGTTGGCACCACACGCAGCATGCGTCGACCTGTCCACACACATCTATAAACCGCTTACGCACACAGATGTCAGTCTTGTTTTGACATCAACTCTTGCTGTTCAGGCTCTTGGCTATCCAGAAGCTGGACCAGCTCATGGCCAGTACTGATCGACTAGCCAATGCGCACTGTCCCAAGTGAGTAATACAGTAATATACACACACACGCGCAAGCACTTACGTGTTCATGTTATTTCTTTGTGGCACGTTTTTGCTTATGTTGCTTGGTGGAATCAACGATCGACCTGAGAGAATGCTTTAGAAGTTGAGCGTGGGGTCAAGGCGCAGCGTTAGGGCATGACCTGCACGTCTTGAGTTTTCTCAACTGGAAGTCTGTACGTACACTGTGCGTGTACCAGGATGTATGGTTCACCTGTCATATTCATGCACCACACAATCCGTGCTGTCAAACGCGTGCTCTCGCCTGTGTGCCTGTTGATTGCATTTACTCTGCTTATATGTTTGTGTGTGTGTGTGTATGTGTGACCGCCTCGACCGCCTCGACCGCCTCTGCTGCCACGATGAACGACACACGTCCTTTCTACGTGATGTGCTCTCGCATGAAACCGTGTCTCATGTGTATATTATAATTATAATTGCATCAATAGCGTTGCGCACAACGAATACCTAGGGTTGGCCAGAACCGTATATATACATCGTACATTGTATATGACCGTATATTTGGTGATTTACCTGCCAAAGATACCGTATATACACCGTATAAATAGTTTCAGTCAACCATACAAATACCTCCTCGTGCCTTTCCCCATAATCCCCACTGAGCAACGTTGCCTTGCATGCCGCACTCAGCCTTCTCACTCGCCCGAAGCTCATGCCTGTGCTTCACTTGCATGTTGCGCACACAAGCCTTTTGCCTTGCCATGTTGTCCAAGAGCACGATCACGTTGCATGTTGGTGTTTCGCCTTGCCGAGAGCAAAGTTCAAGCTGCCAGGTTGACAACTAGTATGTGCTTATGTGCTTCTTGCCTTGCACTTATACAGGAAGCCTCGTCTCCTGCTTATCTCCCCTCTGGGCACTGAAGCAGCAGCAGCAGCAGCTGCTCAGAACGGAGTGAAAGCAGCAGCAGCAACAACGGGAACAGGAGCAGCGGCAAGCTCAGATAGAGCAGCCCCATCTTCCCATACAACTACCCCTGCCTTGCGCTCTCGTGCCACTCGTGCACAGACACGTGCGCAAGTCCAGCCTGCAAGTCCTGAATTAATCAAGCAGGTGTGTCTGTAAGTTTTCATTTTTTAGTGTGTGTGTTCACTTTTGTGTGTATCCGTGTGTATGTGTCTGTGTGTGTTTTTGTGTGCGAGAAAGTGCACAGGCACGTGCTCAGGTCCGGGCTGTACAGCCGCCAAGTCCCTCAGCTCCTCAAGAGTTCAAACAGGCATGGCTGTGTGCATGCATGTCTGGGTGTGTTGTGTTTGTATGTGCGCGTGTGTGTGTGTGTAAGTATGCATCATGTATGATGCTCACCCACTTTGTCACCAAACGTGTGTTGTGTCTGTATGTGCGTGTGTGCGTGTGTAGGTAAGTATGCATCATGTATGATGCTCACCCACTTTGTCACCAAACGTGTGTTGTGTTTGTATGTGTGTGTGTGCTTGTGTAAATAAGTATGCATCATGTATGATGCTCACCCACTTTGTCACCAAACGTGTGTTGTGTTTGTATGTGCGTGTGTGCGTGTGTGAATAAGTATGCATCATGTATGATGCTCACCCACTTTGTCACTAAACGTGTGTTGTGTTTGTATGTGCGTGTGTGCTTGTGTAAATAAGTATGCATCATGTAATGATACTCACCCACTTTGTTACCAAACGCCCAGGGAAGCAACCTGTGCCCACTAGTCTTTGTGGCTTGACAGGTTGCATGCTCTCTCATTCCCCACACAGCCTTCTGTATCTGCTCAGACGATTGAGCATGTCCCCCAGACCCATTCTGGTGACGCTCACTTATTTGCACCCATTCCCTTACCCGTGCCCACACACACTTTCTGCACACACTCACCAGATTGCCCTCTTTCTGTATATATATTATAAGTCCTCTATATGCCCCAATTGCGCAGGAAACTGGGGCCCTTCCTACAAAGCCTCGTGCCATCTGTCCAGCTGTTCGGTTCTGTGGCTCAGTTCGACAACAGCAGCGGCAGCAGCAGCAGCAGCAGCAGCAGCAGCGTGGAAGGATCTCACTCCCGCAGCAGCAAGGACGGCAAGGTGCAAGCACAACAAGTGGCAACCTCATCAACGTGGCAATCACACGCTCAGTGACAGGTACCTATTTGTGCATCCCATCACCTGGTTGTGGATTTGTCCTTCTGAGAAGGCCGTGATTTTGTCACGATGCGGCTTTGGATTGCTGCTTGCTGCTTGCTGTTGCTTTCGTTCCTGTGCTGCAAGACTTTGGTGGCAAGCTTCAAAGATTTGTTATGAACTAATTGGCATGCGCTGTTTTGAACTGGATTGCTTGCACTGGAGGTGCTCTGAGAGGCCCGCGCAGGATGGTCTACGTATCATTTATGTTTGCGAGGTCTTCAATTTGTAGGTTGCGCGCATCGCTGGACTTGCTCTGACAAAAAGGCACGCACAGGATTTTTTGTGTTCACGGAGATTTCAGATTTTATGTTATGCTTAAGGTTGGCCAGAACCGTATATGTACGCCGTATAACTGCATTTTTGACGAAATTCCTGTTAAATTACCGTGTATACACCGTATATATATGGTTCTGGCCAACCTAAGTTGTGCTAGACGTGCTCTGAGAGGCGCGCGCAAGATTGTCTGCGTATCTCTTGCCTTCATAAGCTTGTCAATTTTTTAGAGTTCTGCAAAAGAAAAATAAGATGGTTGCATGTGCGACATTGCTCATGTATTAGTAGGGTTGGCCATAACAGTATATACACAGTATACGACCATATAATTGGTGATTTCCCTGCCAAAAAGACCGTATATACACCGTGTACATATAGTTCTGGCCAACCCTATGTAATAGTGATGCATGATGATGTCTGACGACTTGTGTGTGTGTGTGTGTGTGTGCGCGCGCGCTTGCTCGCACTTCTGATACATGCAGAACATCAGGGGTACATGCAAATCGTCTGGCAGCTCCTGAAACCAGATATCCTCCTAAGTCTGAGGCAAAATAGAACTATAATTTTACTCCTTGGGTCGGCCAGGCCCATGCACACACATAGTGCCGCCAGACTTGTACACAGACATATTATGCCGTCATGATATACTGCCAGGCCTGTACACACACATAGTGCCGCCAGACCCGTACAAACACATTATATGCCGCCATAATATGCCGCCAGGCCCGTACACACATAATGTTGCAGACGTACTGTCGGTGCTGATCTCAGCACTCATTCCATGCAATGTATATGCATGCAATGTATATGCAATGTGTACAGAAACCTGTCCTCATACGCAGGTGGGCAGCAGGTGCAAAAATGTATGCACACAGACAACAGGCAACCCATCTGTTCATATCCGTGCAAATCTAGTTTATGCTCTGGAGAAAGAACTGCTGTCCACAGCACGCCCCTTTTGTTGCTTGCACTTGTCTTGCAGGCTCCATCGTAGCCCGGCAGTGCAGGCGACAGCTCGGGCTGAAAGGCCTGTATGCACAGGCCCCTCGATCAGGCGTACCCAACCCGCTGCATCCCGAGCCTGGGGAGGTGGAAGAGAGTGGGGCATTGAAAGGTGTGTGGTGTGGAGAGAGAGAGAGAGAGAGAGAGAGAGAGAGAGAGAGAGAGAGAGAGAGAGAGAGAGAGAGAGAGAGAGAGAGAGAGAGAGAGAGAGAGAGAAAGAGAGAGAGAGAGAGAGAGAGAGAGAGAGAGAGAGAGAGAGAGAGAGATAGAGAGAGAGAGAGAGAGAGAGAGAGAGACAGAGAGAGAGAGAGAGAGAGAGAGAGAGACATCTTTGAAATAGCCAGACTTTGACTTAAGGGACCAGCAATGTAGCTACCAAAACCCTCCCAAGATGGCGTCTTCGATCCCTTCACGTGCGCACGCACGCACACGTACGCGCGTGCACACGCACGCACGCATGCACACGCACACACACACACACAAACACACACCACAGCTGCCTCACTCACTTTTCTTGCATCGTGCGTGCCCTGCTACAGCAGCTGGTGAGCAGGAAATTGAGCAGGAGCCCCGCACACAGCAGCAGCAGCAGCAGCAAATGGCAGTGAGGGCAGGTGCACGCGGTTCAGGCACAAATTGGACCGGCTGGTTGAACCAGGCAGAAGCGGCAGCTCTGGTGCGTGCACGATGTTTTGAGTTTGCGTGTTACTGTATTGCTGAGTGTGTGGTTTGAAAATGGATGTGGCTGAAACAGGCGGGGATTACTGCTGAGTGTGTGGTTTGAAAATGGCTGTGGCTGAAACAGGCGGGGATGGCAGCTTTGACGTGCACGATTTTGGTCCAGATTCGTGCGCCACTCATTGTGCATAATACAGCATTTTTAGGGTGGGCCATAACCGTATATATACCAGGGAACTTCATCCCATGCAGGCTGCGCACTTACTAAGCAGTTTTTGGGTTTGCCTGGAGGGCAAAACCAAAATTTAAAGGGCCAATTCCGGGCTTACCGGAGAATGTATGTGCGTGTGCGCGCCTGTGAGTATCCGCATGCGTTTGTGTTTGTATGTGTGTGTGCATGCGTGTGTGTGTGTGCGCATGTGAGCGTGTGTGAGCATTTGTGTGTGTGCGTGCGTATGTGTGCCTTGCTGCCCCACAGATGCTGCTGTGGTGTGCATGACGCTGTTCTGGAGCAGCCTTTGCTAAGCAGGCGTGAGGATGTGCTGCTGCTGCTGTTCCCTGTCTTTTGAGAGGGCAGGTGCGAGCATGGTGCCCGGGCTGGCCACGATGTCTGCACTGTGCTTCAACACACAGAGCATGGCAAGCACCTGCACTGTGCGCTCCATGTCACGCAAACAGTCCAAGCCAACACGGAACACAATCCTGAAGGGTCCCGTCCAAGGGACTCTGACACAGCATCCGCAGCCAGGGAAGTGTGCTGATGGATACTGCACCATCAGGAAGTGGTCCGGGGGCCTGGCCGAGGAATCCTGGGCCGCTTTCTGGATCTTCACAGACTGCACCCCAGGGTCCCAAATTTATGTGACATGGTTAAGGTTTTGGTTAGGAGCCTATGTCAAGTTTCAGCCCGTGGGGTGGCCTGGGTGAGCCTGGGGAGGCCTGTGTGAAGTGTGGTGGGAATTAGACAATGCTAGGGGCTCACGCCCCCGCAAGGGGGGCTTTGCCAAAAAGGTCAAACTTTCCCATATACGGATTATATACGGGTTATACGGCGTATATAGACGTATACATAATAATCCCATATACGGTCGTGGCCAACCCTACATATAAGTCAAAAGGGTACTTTACTTACAGTTGGCACGCGTTTTGCAGCTTTTGTGTAGATTGAGGGAGTACATTTGATAGACTAGCTAGTCTCTCCCCGAACAAGCATCCTTTTTTTTGTCCTACTGCTGCTTTTGCTGTAGAAGCTGATGCTACAAAACAGCTCACACCACTGGGTGAGACAGAAGTACACATCTCCCTCTGCAGCTTCTCGCGGTCCCGCTACTGAGCAGCCAGCCTTTCAGCTGGGGGCTTGAAGAACAGGGCCAGGGGTTCACACTGGCGCGCTTGGAGCTCATTTTGAAAACCACCCTCAAAATTACTATAAAAAATTAATTTATCACTTTGAATTCAGTTCAGAGAGGGCCCCAAGAATTATTAAAAATTGTCGTTTTCTGGCAAAATATTTGTTAAATTTCCGAAGTGATCGTGAACATACGGTATAAGCTAACTACGGGGAAATTTTCGGCTCAATCCGTGCAGATTTGAGAAAGTGATATTTTAACCGTAATTTCCAGCTAGGGCCTCCCCAACGAGTGCCGAGCCTTGTTGAGGCTTGCCGAGCCTCGCTGGCAAAGTCAGACACCCTATTTACCCACCCTTATGTATACACATCCCTGGTTTCTCCTATGCCTGCTCACAAGACACCACCGCTCCTTCTCTCCTGCACAGGCAGAGAATCAGAGGCGCATGGACTTGCACGCCCAAGCCGTGCTGCAGCAGCAGCAGCAGCAGCAGTTGCCTCTTCCAGGCCTCCCACCCATGGGATACCAGCAGCAGCAGCAGCAGCAGCAGGCTCTCCTGGGAGCAGCAACAAACCCGCCAGGGTACATGCCAGCATCTGTGGCAGGCTCTGTATTGGGAGCCAACTTGGGAGCTGCGGCAGGGTCAATGCCAGTGGGAGCAACCATGCCAGGGGGCGTGTCTGGGCTGCCGGCATCTCAGCCAGGGGTCATGTCAGCAGAATTGCCTGGGGGCATGCCATCGGCTCAGGTGTTACGTTATCTGCAGCAGCATCCGTTTCTGCAGCAGAACCCTCACCTGATGCAAAACCCTGCTACACTCCGATCAGCGCTGTTGGACATTACCCAAAAGAAGCAGGTGCAGCAGGTGCAGCAGCAGCAGCAGCAGCAGCAGCACGGGGCCTTGCCTGTCCAACAACAGGGATTGCCACATCAAATGCAGCAGATGCAGCAAGTGTATCAGCCGCAGCAGCACCAGCAACAACAGCAGCACGGGGCCTTGCCTGCCCAACAGCAGGGATGGCAAATGCAACATATGCTACAGATGTATCAGCAGCAGCAGCAGCAGCAGCAGCAGCAACAGCAGCTTCCTAGTGGAATGGGAGATCTTTGGAAACAGGAGGAATTTTAGGGCCTTTGCTAGGCAATGCAGTGTGCAATTTGAATTATGAGTTTTGCTGCCGGTGGTGTACATAACTTTTGATAGTTGCACAACCTTTCATATCTTTGTGTCCTGCTTTTCTTCTATTACAAATGCCCTTATCTACTAGCAAATTAAGCAGCTCAAGCCCAATCTCCACTGTCATTACACACATATATAGTAGGAGATCACTAAGAGGTGCCGCTCCTTCATTGCTGAAGCAATAAGCAGGGTACCGTCGCCCATTTTTATCTACCAAGGTATAAGTTAGATAGCGTCATGGCGTAAACAATACAGAATACTAAGTGAATTATCATGAACATGCCGACAATGAAAGAAAAGTAAAATATAAAATATAGACAGTGAAAACCACTCCCCAATTAATTAAGGAAAAGAAAGCCACTTTGGTATTGTAAAACTCCTTTACCTTTACGATGACATGCCAAACTCAATCTACAGAGTTTACAGAGTCCTCTACATATAAAGCCATCAGTCAAAATGTGCGACTGCTAGGCTGCGTATGTAAAACATGTAAAAGTTCTGATAACTGATGTTGTAGCACCACACTCATAGCACCTACAAAAAATCCCTGGAAAGGAAAAAAGGCACAACGCTGTTTGTGACATCGTTTTCCAAGCCTGCAACCCTCCTGATCCCCATTGATCTTTTTCTTTTTCTTTTGGTGGAGGAGTTTTACGGTACTCGTTACCAAAGTGGCTTCTTTTCCTTAAGAGATGTGCCCGCCGGCAGGAGGCGCCAGCAAGCATAACTTTGAGCTATCGATTGGTATATATATATATGGGTCGAATCGGGGGGGGCGGGGGGGGGTGGACCGGGGGGGAGTTTTT
>Ga0307963_1000816_pt1 | contig 22398 bp, 21 predicted proteins | sample OrgLakmetagen594_FD_201829 | JGI IMG/M metagenome (GOLD analysis project Ga0307963, IMG submission 201829) | Saline water microbial communities from Organic Lake, Antarctica - #594 | ecosystem: Environmental > Aquatic > Non-marine Saline and Alkaline > Saline | place: Antarctica: Organic Lake... | reverse complement strand
CTCTCAGCATTTTCTGTTTGAACATTGCACTACCTTGCAGTCCATTGAACGCATGCATTCGAGACTTGAGCAGACCAGCAAGAACTATCAAAAGAAGCAAGATGCAAATCTGCCTTCAGCACACGACAGCTTGCGAATGTATATATGCTGATATATTTGCTTGAACAGCCATGAAATGGCATGATGAAGCAAAACCACACGATGACCGAGCAAGACATGTGCTTTGTTTGCCCATGCAATATGTCTGGTAAGCAAGTTGCCTTTATATTCAAATGAAATTAAATAAAATAACTGGATTAGGTCGACGCGCTTTTGTGGGGTTTACGAAACGATATATAAATATATAGCAATATAGCAATAAATTTTTCAAAGTTGTAAAAGTTTCCGGCAAGAAGTTTGCAAATTCCTACCGTCAGAGGACCACTTTGCTGAGAATGGCAGATGCTGCAGTGCATATGGCAGTGGAAAAGGTAAGGAAAGGGATACTTATATGTTTGCGTGGACAGGCAATCAATGGCCGCCACATACAGATCATGCCGCCAGCAGTCCCTCCAGCCGCACGCGTGCGTACGCGAACATACATGCCGTCCATCAGCAGGCTTCTGACCGACAAACCAGCAGCAGAGGCAATGGTCGTATCACTTGTCACGCACATGAAATGTACCTTACACTGAAATGGGCTCGATCGCTGGATTACTGATGTTGTCGCAGTACATCAGTAAGCTCGGGACGCCTAAGGAAGAGACTGAGCCTGCAAAGGCGCAGTTCCTGAGCAATGAATACAAAAGCTCCGATAAATTGAAGGGGAAGGTGAATTGTACAAAATTAGTGCTTCTAGCCGTGTTTAATTTGATGCGCTTAACGATGAAAGGAAAAGCTGTTGAGGAGTAAACCACAGGACTTACACATCGTTGGCAAGTAAACGCACTCAAGAAAAGAAGACAGGAGAAATAGTAAAGCGTCTGTCTCCTCTCCTAAAACACTGAACTGAGCGCTACCTACCAATGCTTGCTCTTTATTGCAGGTAGCCATCATTACAGGCGGAGACAGTGGTGAGAAGAAAGGATGGATGAATTAGCAGGCTGGAGACCTCCATATTTTTGTAGAGTTCAATCTGTCATGTCGGCCTCACACACAGGGATTGGAAAATCCATTTCCATGTACTATGCCAAAGAAGGTATGGTCGCAAGCTTGAACACATTGTATCTCAATGTGTTTTATGTTTGCACCGAGTTTGCTTTTGCGTATGTTTTTTTCCCAATACAATTGCAGCACAATAACCTGACTGCCTTTATCACAGGCTGCAAGGGCATCACCATTACTCGCAGGACGAAAAAGGAGGACAAAGAAATGGTGTGATTGCTGGATGAAAGTTAGCTTACATAAAATGTGTGCGTGCTCATATAAAGATATTGTAAGAGCTTATCAGCCTTTTTGACTGTTTTCATACCTATAAGACGTATAAAAACATCAGCACTTATTTTTGCGTACACAGGCATCAGTATCAAAGTTCTTTGTCTATGTGTAGTAACCATAATACACTTGAGGCATTTGCAGGAAGACTTCCTCAAGGCTACAGGGTGCGAAGTGCTTGACGTGTTTGGGAGTGTCTCTGAAGTGGAGGTACGTGAAATCAGGTTGCTCTATATTTGTATTCATTGTCAGAAGTAGTCGAAACTTCCGGCCAGAGCTGAACATCTCTGTGGAAGCCTTGGCGTCACGACAAGTTGTTCATGCTTCTTGTGCATGCAAAAGACAACTGGGACTCAAAAGAAGTAAAGGGAATAAGAGCTGCTATTTCCCCTTCTAGATTGCCAGCACAGCGAGTTTTAGCATGTTGCACATATGCACATACGCTTTACCAGCACCTACAGCGTCAGGGGACCCATACATTTCTGCCATAATATGTGGAGTGTATTTGAAAGAAACCTTTGAAATTATCTGTTACTCCTTGCTGTTTCCACACCTGCCAGACAGCGCAGGGCCCATCCGAATGTCCCTCACGGAACTTTCCCATCATGTCACTAAAATTGTGCGCTGCTTCTTAGGTGTGCAAACGGGTAGGAGTGGGAGGAGCCATTTGGGAACAATTCTACTTTCAGCTGTTTCAGGAATCTGGAGATTTTGCATGGTCATCCGTTCGTTGCTGCCTTTATCCATGGAGACAACGCATGATCCTAAGGAGCCTGTTTTGCTGATAGCTTTAAAGATCATGCGGCATGCTAAGTTGTGTCTTTCGGTGATCATGTTCCATATTTGCATGTGTTGGCACCCAGAAATGATGTGTAGGGCACTGTCTACTTATGGGCAGAGGGGGCAAGTTTGACTTGTTGAGAGTTTGAACAATTATGCCGCATGTTTTTGATCACATAGGGTGCCTGTTCTGTAATTCATAATGATACATTTGGTCTTAAGGAGACATAGGATGATGTTAGGCAAACATTGCTAGTGGCTCCATTGGCAGTGCCGTCCATGATGAGGGGCTGGTAGTACGCATGGTAGTTCAATTCAGTTTTGGCATTTCCCAGTTTATGGAGAAGATGCATGTGGGCTTGAAGGGCGTCATGGTGGTTTGGTAGGTACCAAAGCTTTGGGGGAGGAGAATGGGCCATGTTTGATGAATGGGTATGATTATGGGTTTGTGTTTGGTTTTCTATGTCTGCAATGTCGGAGTAGGTGGTGGCTGACTTTTTAGCAAGGGCATCGGCTCGTTACCTATATTACTGGCGTGGGACTTTATTTTGAACAAGTGGACGGACGATGGTGATTGGAAGATTGCTTTAGCAATGGATTGAAGGACATCTCCTTGGATGTGGCGGCGATGGAGACTCGGGTGTGAGAGCTACTTTTTGATTGGTACAGTCACGTTAGGCTGTCTGTGGCTATATGTGAGTAGCCGTGTATGACTGCAGCTGCTATAGCTGCTAGATCTGCACGTGAGATGGTGTTGGTCATACCCATGCCTTTTTGGTTTACATAGTGGGAAACATTTAAGTGAGGGTGGTAAACGCCTGACCCATTGTCTTGCCCTACTTCATTCTTTTGGAGGCTGCCATCAGTGTAGGTCCAATCCCACCAATATTTTACCTTACGGGTTAGGTTTTGGCTAGAGCTGTTTTGGGGTGCTTCATCGATATTACAATTATGAGGTTGGTCAGTGCTAATCAGGGCACTTGTTTTATCTGGGCCTTCTGGGGCTCGAGGGTGGTCATTGGGTAGCTTGTTAAATTTGTTGAGTCCTGAGTGTTGTTCGGGACCTAAGGCAGTGTGGTAAGGGTTGTTATTTATGTTTTGAGTTGGGGGATCTCTTTGGCAAGTTAGTGTAGTTCCCCTTGTCTTTTCTCTTCTGCACGGTGATAGCAATGATTTCCCCCTTAATAAACAACTGCAATAATACATAGCCATGTCAAACTGGAAAGGGATGAAAACAAGATCAACATAATCTCTCTTCGGACGAGGAACCAACAAAACAAAGTGCCAGTCCATCTCAACATTGCATGCACATACAATTGACCGCAGAGCAGCATGTAGCACAGATGCAAATTTCAACGGAATACATGGTTTTAACCATGGAGCAGATTACCACGACACAAACAAAATATATTTATTGTCCATGACAGCTCCATTCTGCTCTGATGAGGAACCAGGCAGCAGTATACGTGCAGACGGCGCCTAAAACCAGGTGGAGCATAGGCCCAGGCTCGAGAGTTTTTTGCCCCAGGGCCTTGCAGTACGGCGGGCTGACTTTCGGGTGTAGGGTAGTGTGCACAAGGGTTTCGACATCTGGGCACGGAAGGTCAGCATGGTGGGTAGGTTGGTTAAGCTCAACCCAGCTTGCCTCCAGGAACAGCGTCTTGTACAGGAACAGCGTCTTGTACTGCTTGCTTCTTTTTCCCTGGCCTGAAATGCTGCGCAGCTCGGTGAGCGTGCTGAGGCCTCTGGCAGGGGCTCCTGTGGAAAATCGTGCAGCCTCAGGAAAGTTCAAGATCAGGCAGCCAGCCAAGCAGCTACCAATGTTGAAGGGCTGGATGAGGACAAAATAGACACCTCCGTGGCTGCGAGCCCACTCTGGCAGAAGCTCCGATTCAATGGCCTCTAGAATGCACATAGCTGTGCGCTGGGCTGAGACCTGTAGCTCCAGGCGCAGCAATTTTAGCACTCCCGCGGTCTGCCTGGACGCGCGAGCGTGCATGTGTTTTCAAGGTAGGTGTCCATGTGTTGGAGCGCGGATGTGCCTTTGTAAAACATACATGTACACACAAGCAGCTGTACGGTGGCACACTGGCAAAAAAAAATATCAGCCATACGTACCAGCCAAACCATGCCCAGGGCATTTGCGGCCACTCCTTTTCCCAGCTTTTGAGAGGGAGCTGGTGGTAGTCCCATGCCTCCTTGATGTCCTTTAGCTCAAGCTTCGAAAAGGCCATTGGGTTGGTCTCAACTGCTTTTACGAGGGCCATCCCCAGGCTTTTCCCCCTGCAAGCAGTAGACAGGACAGGAGGTGCAGTTGTAGACAAAGGATAGCAGAAAAGTAAGTGCACAGCACGCTGGCTGCTCCGCAATAGGCTCACACAAAACATTGCATTGTGAGGTGAGCCATATTAAATATACGCCAGAAAAAGGGCAGTGAAGAACGAATCAAGATAGGTATCAGAAGGTGTTAACAAGGAGCCCCTACCTGATATAGTCCAGAATCACAGGATCCAGGTGCGGGTATGGACCCGTTACGGTGATCGGGAACGTAGCCTCCATCACCCCATCCTCACTAGACATGACTAAATCATGTAGAAAGCTTCCAGGAAAGCGCTTCAACTCGTCCAGGCTGATTGTTATCCAACATGAGGGGATAATAATCGTGGAGGGTTGCTCGCAATGAACAAGATCTGCGACAAGTGTGTAAAGCTGCGACAATAGCTTACTTTTGGTAAGATCCGCCAACCAAGAAGGAAGCAAACTCGAGGGGCCCTGGTTCATCCATTTCGAATGGTACTAGGTAATATAAAAAAGAAGAAAGAAAAAAGAAAATGTACAGGAATGATTGATGATTTACATGAAACTGTGTTTGTTTTGCGTGAACAAAAACTAATTGACGATGATTACATTCAAAGCTAGAGACTAAAAAGGGTTTAAGGGTTTCTTTCTGCCATGGATGGTCTGACACAATCATATATCTTCAAAAATTAAAGAAATTATACGCAAGGGGTGATAACACCACAAGCATGGATTAGGGAAACGGAGACGGAGCTGTCGGACAGCGAAGTACTCACGCTACCAGGCGGATTCGGACCCGCGACCCCGAAAAGTCTGGCCCGACCACGGGCGACTAGGCTTTCAGGGCAGCTACCCCTACTAAAATATCAAATCAAAATGATGGGCAAATGACAATTTTGACGTTATCCTTTAGTCTCTAGTGATGGTCCTCTATCTGTTGAATATTCCTCGGGCCACTCATCCGTGTGGCCTGTCCACCTTTTGTCTCTCTTTCCCTAAGCATACACGGAACATCATCGCCGCAAAGGAACAGCACAAAGATCTCTGCAACATTATTCCACAATCAAGGAGCCTCTGTTACTCTCCACATCATCCTTTAGGGTGTGGGCGGCACCATCTACAACACTCACACTCTGAAGCCTTTCAAGGAACTGGGTTTTGATTCTCAAAGAGTTAAGAAGCTTGCCTCCGAGCTCCATGTGTACTCTGTGAATTTTGCTGCAAAACTTGTCCATACCAGACGTGCCCTTTCCAGTACTAGTATTGTCAACTCTCATCAGGAGCCGGTTTCAGGCCAAGCCTGCAACCCTCTTAATCCCCATTGATTTTTCCTTTCGTTTTCGCGGTGGAGGAGCTTTATGGTACTCGGTATCAAAGTGGCTCCTTTTCATAATTAATGTGGGGAGTGGTTTTCACTGCCTGCGTAGTTGGAACCCTAGGACACGAAGTGTCTGGGCCTATGGTTTGCTAGAGAAACTGAAAGCCTTATAGCTTAGATAAGATCACCTTTCTCCAAAACTTCTAACAGCCAAATCGAGTGAGAAGCTCATGCTGAGAAGGATGGTGCTTTCCGATTGGCGTACGACGCCCTGGTTGGAGAGAGGCACCATTTTTTTGAGCTCCTCGATATAAGAACTAGATAGCTGGAAAGAAGACTGGAAAGAAGACATTTAAGACATACTGGACCCTGCCCAAAGCCATTGGCGATGCCGCGTTGTTTATTCTATTTCATCTACTAAGAAATGATGGTTTAACGTAACTCAAAGAATAAAAGTTATCATACCGCATATAGGTGACCAGTAGCACCCTTTCTAGTGCTACTACCGATCAAATCATATCAGGATCCTTTAGAGCCGTTTCCAGACCAAGCCCATACAGACCCTTCATTCTTCCTTTTCTTTTTGTGGGCAGTTGTAGTATTTGTTATGCCAATTCGTTTTATGAGGGGCGCATTATGAACACCAATTCAGATAGCAATGATGGTCACCAAATTTTCTGGTTCGCTTGCATAGCATTTCATGAGAGACAAGCTACTGACTGTGCTCATCAACTAAATTTCTTCTTTGCGCCTGTTTCCATGCTAGTCGCAGTAAGCATGACAGCAGCCGGTTCTTTAGATTGCACAAACACAGCAATATCGAGCAGGGAGCCAAATTTTAATGCCTGATGAATGGTACTGCAGACTTGGAACTACAAAAACAAATACACAAAGCTTTTTGCAAGGGCGCCGAGCTTTAGCAGCGGTGTGGCCAAGGACTTCGGGTGGCCGCTGAGAAGAGTCCCTGTATACGCACTTTTGTCAGCTTGCCTGCAAAAAGGATGGAAGGCCTCCAGAACTTTTCAAGGAGCTGTGACCAAACTTGCAAATTGCTTGCGTGTTTCAAGCACGAGCAGCAAAGAAACAAAATGTCTGCTGCAGAAGCCCTTCCTCCAATCTTGAACATAGGTCTGTCACACACTCTTCTTTGCAACACCACCAGAAGGCGACCGCACCCCAGTGCACCCGTGCCACTAATAATTTCCACCCTTTGTTTCTTCCTCCTCTTTCAACCACCCATGCAAATGAATAACTGCTTGGGAATGTAAGCAGGCATGGCCTTGCTATCAGCGACAGCCTGCCCGGAAAGCGTAGGTCCAACAACAACAGAAAAGCCTGGATGCCAACCGGGTGACAACCAAAGCGTTGAAAAAGCGCTCATAGCACCTAAAGAAACGCGCCTGCATAGTCTAAAATAAACTAGAGCCAAACAATCAGTGACTCTGCCCCTTCCCTCCCCCTCCTCCCAACTGCATGCTTACGCAGCCACGAGCTCCTTCTCCAAGTGTGCGCCTTTGAACAGCTCATCCAGCACCTCACTCAAGGTTGGGTGCGCATGCACATTGAACTTGATGTCCTGCAAACACGACGCGTGTCGGCAGAGGAGTGTTAACACCAGCACCTCACCCAAAGTCAGGCACGTGTGTAAATTGAACTTGGTGTCCTGCAAACACAATGTGTGTCGCCAGAAGAGTGTCAACAGAGGGTAGTTTGTTTGCATTTTGATCACTGCCCCTCGCCAGCTGTTGTAATTTTTTAGCAAATGTGTCCTATGAGTGAGTGGTTCTTTACAAAAGCACCCTTCTATTGAATGTGCAAAAACGGCCGAGAAAAAAATGCATTACATACTTGCACGTGATGTTTTGAGTGAGGGTCTACATCACGAAACGAGGTAGAACGAAAGCGAGGTAGGATAAACAGCACACAAAAACGCGACGCAGTTTGCCCAACACACACCTGCACGTGCTGCTTTGTGGCAATGGCGTTTGAGGCCTCGTGAATGAGGTCAGCAGCATGCAGACCGATGATGTGCACGCCCAAAATCTCGCCAGTGTCCTTTCGGTACAGCATCTTGGCCATGCCGTCACCCTCCTTCTCAGCCAAAGCCTGCAGATGATGTGTACGTGTGAGTGTGAGTCAGTGTGTGAATAGGAGTGTGTGTGTATGCGTGTGTGTTGGTGTGTGTGTGTGTGTGTGTGTGTGTGTTGGTGTGTGTGTGTGTGTGTGTATGTGCATGCACGTGCACGTGCACGTGCACGCACGTTTCCTAGTGTACAAAGGATGCTGCTGAATGTATTAACTGTAATAAATACAATACAATTTCATGCGTCGACATGTATTGTGCATCAAACGAGCTTGCTTGCATAATATTCCAGTATAATGCCACTATCTAGTTAAAGTGCAGGTACGTGCCTCTTGCACAATAGTGCGTTCATTTGACCCAGCGCTCGTTTTCAAGTGTGAGGTGAGGAACAAAAGCTCACACACACACACACCCACAAAACACACTCACGCTCAAAAATGTACATGAACCTACACGAGAAACATACCTTGGAGTTGGCTTTGAATGAAGTCTTACTTATGCCCAGCTTGAAGTTCTTCTCCTTGGCCAGCTCCTCTGCAGCATCCTGGGTCAGGCCCACAAAGCTGATCTGCAGGGGCAATAGCAAGTGTGCATGGGGGTGTGACAGCAGGATTTGAAGGGAAAGATATATCATTTAATGATGAGTGCGGCATCCTGGGCCAGGCCCACAAAGCTGATCTGCAGGGGTAATTGTAAGCGTGCATGGGGGTGTGAGAGCAGGGTCTGAAGTAATATCCATTGAATGAATAACGCGGCATCCTGGGTCAGGCAAAGTGTATCTGTAGCATAAATGTGCAGGGGCCTTTGCAATTGTGTGACAGACAGGTTTCATTGACAAAAGTGTCATGTATCTGAATCAGTCCCTTTTTTTTCAAGCAGTCAAGGATGTGGCACTTAGCCTCCACTGAGCTTGACGAGTTTTTGACGCGTGGTCATTGATGCTCCAGGCTCTCCGTACAGAAACCAGACTTCATACTCTGTTCTTGCGGCAGTGGGCTGACATCCCCAATCGTAGATCACTACAATAATACACAACATCTGGTTCTTTGTGGAATCCTGGTCGGACCTAAGAAGCACACTCTCACAAACAAAAACACGCAGGTGACAATTGTTTGCAATAAATGGAGTTCTGTACCTAAGAAGTACACTCTACTGTTTACCTTCTCATTACCTCTGGGCGTGTCACACATACACACACACGCACACACACACACACACACGCACACACACACACACATACACACACACACACACAGATGTAATAGATGGTGATCAAGAGCACACTTGGGGAGTTTAGCTTGTTACCTCTCATTACCTCTGGGCGTGTGTCACACATCCACAGTTGTAATGGCTGGCTAGCAGCAGCATACACAGGTAATTTGGCTCCTTACACAAATGAACAACCCTCACACGTACTCCTAGTGTGCGTTGAAGCCTCCACCTGGCACAACCTCTGCTCCTTTGTGTGTAATATTTTAATAATATGGTGTCGTTAGTCACTAAGTATTAGTGTGTATAGACTATACAAAGGTATAGCGTGCTTTAAAGCCTTCACCTGGCACCACCTCTGGGTGCGTTAAGCAGGAGAGGTAGGTGCACACACTTAGTGGTTTACTCACGCCTGACCCCCATCCAGAAGTTATCCCAATGTAGGTGCGTGCGGGCATCAGTTCATTGCTTCTGGGTGTGCGTAGCAGGCACACACTATTTATCTCTTTACACATATCTAACCTTGAATCGAAAAGTATTCCAGTGTGCTTTTGTGCAGGCACCATTCCGTTACCTCTGGGTGTGTGAAGCAGACAGCAGGCACACACACACACTCTTTGTAGACACTTCACCTTAAAAGTTATTCCAGTGTGCTTTTGTGCAGGCACCATTCTGTTACCTCTGGGTGTGTGAAGCAGGCAGCAGGCACACACACACACACTCTTTGTAGACACTTCACCTTGAAAGTTATTCCAGTGTGCTTTTGTGCAGGCACCATCCCGTTACCTCTGGGTGTGTGAAGCAGGCAGCAGGCACACACACACACACTCTTTGTAGACACTTCACCTTGAAAGTTATTCCAGTGTGCTTTTGTGCAGGCACCATCCCGTTACCTCTGGGTGTGTGAAGCAGGCAGCAGGCACACACACACACTCTTTGTAGACACTTCACCTTGACAGTTATTCCAGTGTGCTTTTGTGCAGGCACCATCTTGTTACCTCTGGGTGTGTGAAGCATGCAGCGGGTACGCTCAAGTGGTTCAGCACATGGGGCCGTCCGCTCATATTCTCTACCGCTGAGATACCCTGCACACAGGGACACTTGTCGCTGCCATGTTTTTCTTTTCAAGTAAAACCGCAAACTTTTTTAACAAAATTGCAAATCATCATCAAACGTGCCATTGGTTGCCAGAGCTGCAGACGTACAATGCATGCATGAAGGTCCGATTACATTTCCTTGTGTGTGTGCGTGTGTGTGCCAGTATGTATACGTGTATGTGTGTGCATGTGTGCTTACGCACGTGCATGCGTGTTATATACATACACTTGTGTCTGTCTGTGTGCTTCTATGTGCATCTGAGGATACCCACCTCTAGAAACAGGCACATGGAGAAAAAGGATATTATATAAACTAAGCAGGCAGCACCATGCATTCACAAGCAAGCAACATTTGCAGGCAGCCTAGCACTTCCTTGCACACCTGTCTCACACCAAAGGGCAGATAAATGAGCAGCATCTTGCATTATTCATTTTAGGCAAGCAAGGCGGGGAAAAAACCAATCTGCTAACTGAAAAGATAAGTGGTCAAACAAAGTATGCATGCTGACATGTGTGCAGTTTTTGCACAATCCAGCCAGGTTTAGTTGTCATAGAAAAGAACAGATTGCACTGTGAACTGTGCAGCACCTAGAAAACAAAAACAGGCAGCTCGCTCAAAAACTCACAAATGTGATTATCACCTAACATGCGCACGGACACACAGGCATAGGCTTACCTGTGCGCTGGCAGCATGTGCAAGCATGTACTTCCCGTTGGCATCTCCTATGCAGAATACGCTAGGGATGACCTTGCCATCCTTATCAAGCACCTGTGTGCATGTGGTGCTTTGTGTGTGTGAATGAATGTATGTGTGTGTGTCTACGCATGTGTTAGTCTGGTATCTGGGCGTGCATGTGATTTCTATTTATTTGCTCGTGCATATGATTGTAAAGCAATTATGTTCCTCGCATGCTGCGATTAGATACTCGGCACTCAGCAACTACTCAAAACTCGGTTGTGTATGTGAAGTCGTAACACACTCAGCAAGAGCAGGTTCTGGCACATTACTAAGTTAATTTTAGGACAGTTTGCAAACTCACAACTCACAAGCACCTTTGTACAACTTGTACAACATTTATATTACTACAAATTAGTTTTAACACGGTTTGCAAACTCACAACTCACAAGCACCTTTGTGCAACTTGTACAACCCTTATATTACTACAAGTTAGTTTTAGGACAGTTTGCAAAATCACAACTCACAAGCACCTGTGTACAACTCGTACTAATTGTACAACTCACAATTCACAAGCACCTTTGTACAACTTGTACAACCTTTATGTTTCCATCACACATCACACATGCTCAAATTAGCATTGTACTAAAATCACACACACCTCCATCTTTTCGTTGACGGGAATGAATCCTCGTCGGTCCGTCTCTGTGTTAATGGCTGACAGGTTAAGGCCGTTTGTGTAAGGCGACCTGAACGTTTGTTTGGGATGGAACGGTGATCAGAGCGAATTAGAGAGCTGCAGATACAGCATAGCACAATGGGCGTCACAACACTGCTTCAGAACGCAAGTCATTCAAGTGCAAGCAATGCATTTCAGTCCGGAAAAACAGTTGTGTCCTCTTCTAAATACGCAATTGTATGCTAGCAATGTTATATATTGCATGGCCACGTAGCGCGTCGGTTGGCACTGGCCATGTAACACCTGAGTTGGCTATATTAAAACCTTGAACTCGGCAAGGATCTGTGCACAACAAGTTATTGTGTATCACACTCAGAAAGGAAACCATTTGTATAGTCATAGTGCCACTCCTAGTGCGATGTGCGCACAGCATACACCACGCAATTCATTGGGTCCTGGTTAGGTTTTACCAGGACGCAATGAATTGCGCGGTGTATGCTGTGCGCACAGCGCATTGCACGTCCCTAGGGTGTGTGTCAGTTGTTTATAAATTGCGACTTTGCTCGCTTGTGTAGTAACCTGTTTTACTTGTATAAATAAGCTCACGAGAAAGCAGCAAAACACAGACACAGGCACACACACAGTCACGCACTCATGCACACACAGTCACGCACTCATGCACACACAGTCACACACTCACTCTCACACACACACACACACACACACACACACACACACACACACACAAACAGAGCAAACACACACACAGGTTGAGGTTCACAGAGTCAAACTGTGGCATCATAAGGGCCAATGATCCGCCGTACAGGAAGCAGCACGCTTAGTTCGTGGCTTCAGTGATCAGTACTGTGAGTGAAGAGAATAGCGCACCAGTTCCTTCCCCAACAAATAAATTTTAATTTTGGCAAGCATTGCTTGCTTGATGTTCCATTTGCCTTCTTGTTAAGGTCAAGCACAGACTGCAACGTTGAGCAACAAAAAAGACGGCAACTCTCATAGCTTCTAGGAAGTTCCTTGGCATCCCAAATCCCTGCCGTTAGGCATAAATATGAATGGCTTTTTGAATTACACTGGCAGGCAAACAGTCTTGCACCAGACGACGCAAACAAGATATGAGAGGAGGAACTAGCCAGAATTTAAGTGCTCTCATTCCTCCCCATTCAGCATAATTTATACGGTGATAAGGATTTCAAGTCACCACTTTCCAGAAAGCATTTGACCGACAACGTGTCACAGCTATGAGAGATTGTGAGGCTTTATACATAATCAGAACCCTGACTCCTCTCCTCCAGATACATCAAATCCTATCATAGTCAAATCACTTGTGTTGATCGTAACAGGATCCTGTGTCCACAAAACTATGGCCTTCAAGTAAGGGCATTTCCGCGATAACGCTTAAATTCTTACGATATCAATCATCAATGATACGAGAGCTTGTAACGTCAGCTCAGATTGTGCTCTCTTGATACTTATCCTAGGGTCTTAGGGTTGTGTGTGTGTGTGTGTGTGTGTGTGTTGCATCTAAACTTAAAAGTAAAAACATGTAAGGTTTCTGACGCAAGTGCTGGCATCAGCCTGATCAATCATAATTGTAACCACTTGGCTATCAAGCAAGGGATTTGGAAATGATGCCAGCACTTGCGTCAGGAACCTTACACATTTCCTACTTTTTAGGTTAGAGGCGACACACACACACACACAGCTGGCTGGCTGCGCAGGTTGCCACTTTTTGTAACTTAGTTTAATTTATCTACAGGGAAAGAGTTGTGAAAACGAAAGAAAGTTGTAATGAGATCCATCAAGGTAGGTACAATGTACAAGATCCTCCCCTTGAATCAATTGCCCCCGACTTCTTCCAGCCCACGTGAAGAAGCACATCCAAACAATGATAATATCTTATAAATCCTTTTGGTTACCTTTAATGCAGGCACATAAGGATGTAATCACAACCTATATTATTATCCCAGGAAAGACCTTTGAGATCACAAGCATGCTAACCCCACCTCCCGGCTGCAACCCTGCTGGCGCCTGCATTAAAGGTAGGGTTGGCCAGAACCATTTGTATACGGTGTATATACGGTATTTTTGGCAGGGAAATCATCAAATATACGGTAATATACGGTGTATATATACGGTTCTGGCCAACCCTAATTAAAGGTGCAGACTACTTGAACGGGACAATTGATAGTGCAAACGCATCATCCAATAGACAATCTCAGGCTAACAAGTATACTCAACTCACCTCCCGGTTGCCACCATGCAGGCATCCACTTCCAGGGTGTCCACCACCTTCTTTGTCTTCATGTCCGTGAGCTCAATCAGCACTGGCTTCACACCTGCATTATGTTGCATTATGTTGCACTATATTATTTTGTTGTGTTTCGTTGCATAATGTTGCGTTCCATTAATATGTTGCAAGTGTTGCATAATGTTGCAGTATGTTGCACTATATTATTATGTTGTGTTGTGTTGCATCATGCTGCATAATGTTGCATCATGCTGCATTGTATTACATTGTGTTGCATTATGTTGGCATTATATTACATTGTGTTGCATGTGTTGCATTATGTTGAGGTTTGGCCCAACACATTCGTCTCTGCATCACTGATGTGGTCACTCAGCACATATCGGAAGAAGCAGTAAGCATGCAGGAGCATCGTATAAACAAAGTATTCCTGAGATTGTCCAGAAGTGATCCGCACCTTTGTACTTATTAAGCACTCGGCACGCAATGATTTGCATTGCCAGTATGGGTCACTTGTAGTAATATGAGTCACATGTAGTACTCTGGCTCACATGTAGTAGTCTGGTCACAGGTCGTAATCTGGTCATTAAATCTACCTATGTCACCCTCAAGCCACTGTAAAGAAGGATAACGTGTGGCACACTGAACCTGTGTGCAGCTGAGTCAAGGTGCTGGCACTCAGTGCACACCAAAGAAATATGCTGACTGCCCATATTGGTGGCTTCCCAAAATTACTCCAAGTCTAGACCCTCTTGCCCCCAGATGGTGCTAGAACAACAATACCAGGGATGTGCGCAAGCATGCTCATACCGTACGGGGAGAGCTAAACGCTTGTTACAGTGAGTTAAGCATGCACACACATAATTATCCTAGCCTACCGGAAAAACAATTGCTGACAGTCATGTAAGAATTTAGGGCCTCTGGCCCCAAAATGTCCCCTTCCCAAAACATTGGTGTGCACACACACGCATACACACACGCACACACACACGCACACACACACACAATTACGCACACACACACACAATTACGCACACACAAACAAACTTCCAAACAAAGGCGTGGAAATACCTGGCACGCCTGGGGTGACCTTTGTGGCAATCACGCCTGTGTGGTAGTCAATGGGTCGGCCCTGTGTGTGCGTGCGTGCGTGCGTGTGTGTGTGTGTGTGTGTGTGTGTGTGTGTGTGTGTGTGTGTGTGTGTGTGTGTGTGTGTGTGTGTGTGTGTGTGTGTGTGTGTGTGAACGCAGGGGGGGCAAAGGAGAGGCAAATAAAAACAATGAAAAATGGTGTAAAACAGCGCTTGGAAAAGGAAAAAGAGGGTCAAAGCGTCACGTATTATAATTTTTGATACGTCCCTTTGTTCATAACTTGCTGATGTGCAGCATGGCCTTGCACAATGTATTATAGAAAACAACGCGAGGTGCCTATTCCTCCCGCTTCATTAATGCAGTCAATTCCCTGCACAAGGATGCTGTATTGTACACACATATAAATACACACACAAACGGAAAAACAAGCATTCACACATACGTGCACACGCGCTCGTGCTAACACACACCTGGATGAGGAGCCGTTGTGCTGATCGCTGGATCTCCTTGTCAAACCCAGGCATCAGGTTGTCTACAGCCTGCAACGTGGTTAAGTGTTGTACCGAGCAAACAAAATCAGAGTCGAGGATGCTTTGCTGGTTGGCCCATGGCTCTTCTTACGGGCCTCTACATGCACCTGACTTTCTCCTGCGGCCCTCTATGTGCCTGCAGCTTTTTTTGTGGGCCTCTATGCGCACGCGGCTTTCCCTTATGGGCCTTTATGCATGTATATGTGTGTGAGTGTACGTGCTAGAACGGCCTTTTGGTTCCCTGTCTCGGATGAATGAGAATGGAGAGTGGCCAAATGCAGTCCATGGGGTTCAAAATCTGATGGGGAAGAGATTACAATGTTCCAAGGTGGCTGCCCCTTTAAACAGTTCCTAGTCAGTGTGAATCGTGCAGCACAGACAGCATGCCTCAGTGCTGACCCCTACACATGTGCAACAACATACACTGCTTGTACAGCAAGACCCTGTGCATCTGGATGGGAAACAAAACATTGGCACCTCAATGAAAGTGACCTCCGTGCCCAGAGCCGTGTACACGTCACTGAATTCCAGGCCGATGTAACCTGAGCCAATGATGGCCACCCAGTTGGGAAGCCACTCTAATTTAAGCGCGTGGTCGCTGGTGAACACAGTCTTGCCGTCGATGGGGATGCCTGTGTGGAGAAAAGAGAAAACAAAGGACGACAACATGGGTGGGTTTAGGGTTTTGGCCAGACCATAAATGTACACACCGTGAATGGCCGCATGTACGGCAATCTCCCGTGTGCTTGAAATACTGTATACACACTGTAAATATGTTGGTATGTATGGTTTTGGCCAACCCAAGACGTGGGGGTTGATGGAAGTTTCAGTGTGACAGCTAAGTGGAAGCAGGGACTCTAGCTTAAGCGCATGGTTGCTGATGAGCACGATCTTGCCGTTGATGGGGATGCCTGTGTGGAGGAAGCACATGTCAACAACATGGGGGTGGATGGAGGTGTATGCGTGTGTGAGTTTTAGGTGGAAGCAGACACTTTATCTTGGGCGTGTACAAGAAACATTTGCGGTTAATCTGCTAACAACATAGCTATATATGAAAAAAGCACAGCTTGCAGTGAGACGGTGCCAAGACCACTACCCCCACATTTTGTGCATTCCTAATTCTTACGTGGTTAACATTCAGAAAAAAGGCCCAACCGGTGGAACTAATGGCATACAATGATCTTGGCAATAACTAAGGCATATTCAAAAGACACAAACAAGACTCATGAATAAACTCTCATATACATTTTTTATCGGCACAAAGAAGGCCCACCTGGTGGAACAAATGGCACTGAGCCTGTGGCGATGATGATGTTCTTGGCAGTGACTTCTCCGCCCACGTCTACGCGGCCAGTGATGCCGTACTTCACGGTGTTGGTGCCCACAAACTTGGCATTGCCCCTTAAGATGTCCTGCAATCATTTCCAAGGAGCGATGAGGGCCAGTTTTTGTACTTGAACATGGTTCAGCACATACTGTAGGTTCACGCATTTTAATAATTAAATATTCGACATTAGTTCGTGAGAGGGTCTGGGGATGAATTTCCGAGTTCAAATCCAGTTCGGGCAGGCCCTGTCGGGAATTTATTTGTGAATTTGAGAGCTCGAGAGCTTCCCACTGTTGGCTGCTGCTGCTGCTGCTGCTGCTGTGCAGGCTGATGGGCAGACTGCCCATTGGCTGCATGGGTCCCACAGCTGAGTGCTTGCACGCGTGCTTCCCTCAATCAGAGAAGCAACCTTCTCTTATCCACTTGCCATCTTCACTAACTCTGTGTGGATGCCCCAAAGGAAGGGCCTGAAGGGCCTGTGAGAGGAGGAGGCTTGTTCTTGGAGCAGCATGCATGGACGCCCCACAAGCCTCTTCACAGCCGCGCCCCTTGCCTTAGCCAGCTCCCTAAACTGCCTCTCTCTCTGCAGCTTCTAATGGTTCCTCTGCTGAGCAGCCAGCCTCTCAGCTGGGGACAGGGGCTTCAAGAACAGGTCAGGGGTTGACAACCAGGGCACGCTGGGAGCTCATTTTTAAAAGCACCATCGATGGTAAAATAATTAATTTATCACTCCGAATTCAGTTTGGAGAGGGCCCCGATAATTATTAGATTGTTTCGTTTTTTTGCCAAATAATTATTTAAATTCTGAAGTGATCGTGAACCTAAGGTACATATCTATTGCCAGGGTTGGCCAGACTGTGTTTCTACAACGTATATGACCGTACATTTGGTGATTTTCAAATAATACCATGTATATTATATGGTTCTTGCCAACCCTACACATTTAGCACTGCCCGTCAGGTAAATTAACAGAGGGAGGAAACGCATGGGCTTGATGACATGCTGGATAAGGCCTGCGGTACTATCAGATATCCTGTGGTTTGAGAGGGAGCACTAGACTTCAAGATATGCTGGCATTGCCTGTTTTTCAGCTCCACGATTCATGTCGTATTATTCATGGAGTGACATAGCATGTCTGTTGCTTCCAGGATATATGGGCTTAAGGCGCCCTGGCAGGCCAGAAACGTTTAAAGCAGTACGGAATCGAGGATGGCAGCGCAGGATAGAGGATGGGCGCAAATAAAGTCAGGCAAGATGCTTTTGAGACCGATGCAAGCTACTAGGCGTGTGCACCTTTCCACAAGCTACATGTGGCACCACTACATGCACACATGCACACTTACACACACACACACACACACACACTCACCACACCAATGGCCTCTAGGGAGCGCTGGAGGTTGCCTGCGATGCCAGAAGCAAGCTGAGCTGCGTGCTGTGCCACGCCCTCTCGGTCAAAGCTCACAGCACCAACCTATGAGTTGGAGGTTAGTCCATAGAATAAGCAGACTGGTCAATTCATAGAATACGCTGACAAGAAATGATAATTCAATGTCAAATGCAAATTGATGTGGAACGTTGCCAGCAAGCATGTTCAAGCAATAGTATACCGTGTGACAAAAGTAGTGTGGTGAAATCCATTTTACAATTGTACCTAATTAGGATTTCTGGTCAGGTTATTACTCACAGGTTGACTCATTCATCTCACTGAAGTCGACTAGGACCAGCTACTGAAGGCGGCTGTCAGAATTGTTTTTGACCGAGTGAAGTGTACAATAAGCGTCAACGTACAACAATGTATCACCCTCCAAGGGAAGGATTCTCGGCTAATTGCTGAGTTAAATCAAACCCTCCAAGCGCAGCACGCTAAGCCTGCACTGAGGACTGGCAGGAGAGTTTGATCTCATGCACTTTCATGCTCTGCTTCTTGCGCTGGGAGATAGATGCTGCAGTGAACATAAAAGCACCGCTCCGTACGCTGGCTGTCGCTCAGAGACTGGAACTTGTTTGTGGGCCCCTGATAACTTTCCTTAAACATTTTGTAGATTTGTTCCGGGTTTGTTGCTCTAAAATGCCTGATTAATTGCCGAAATTGTTAAAATCAGAGGTGTGTGAGGGCCACCAAGGCCTCAAGGGGGCACAGAACCAATTTATACAGGAGCTTTAGGGTTTAAATTAAGGCTAAGATTCCATATCGACCCCAGAATCAAAACCCATGTTTTCATATTAAACTTAAATATACACTGCCGCACACACACATAGACACACACAAACACTCTCACACGCACACACCTGGATGCCCATGGACTTGAGGTGCTGCTGGTTCTTGAACTCACGCACACGCCCAGAGGCGGCCAGTAAGGCCTTGGAGGGCACGCAACCTCGGTTCACACAAGTGCCTCCAATGTCGTGGCCCTCAATCACAGCTACTTTCATGCCCTGTTTGAATGATTGTGTGTGTGTGTGTGATGCATGTGTGTGTATGTGCGTGCGAAAGATTTCAGACGGGTGGATGCAATAATGCTACATTGCACCTAGGAAGGCAAACACTTCTACGCTGTGTCTTAATCAACAGCCTGACCGTCATGGTTGGTACATAATGTTGCACATCACTGGTCTTCTGCAGCTCTTCTCTCCTACATCTTTCTACATCGTCTGCCAGGATACTAAATGTAGTAGGAAAAAGAAAACGCAGCAGAAGGAACAAGTGCTATTGTCAACCAAGGAGAAAGCTTATCCTAAACGTAGAAAGAAGAAGCTGCTGCAGCAGAAGGAGCAGGTGCTAGAGCACAGCAAAGGAAAGAGCTGCAAACATTTCACCCGGTGCTTTTACAAGACGAGGGGTAGGGATCACAGAGGACCTTTGCTAGCTATAGCTCAGCAACTTTCATAAGGAAGCCAGAAGGATCTTGATGTAGCGTCGTTGTGTTAAATTTGCTACACAAGAGGATGTTTGTTTGCTAGCTCTGATGATGCTGTGACATGATATGCTGGGTGTTCTTGTTGCTTGAGGATCCCCCAAACCCCAGTCATAAAGCACCTAGCAACAGACGCCCCAGCCACATTAATCACACAGTCCCGAAGGGGCTTAGGTACACTCGCACAAACATACGCTTTGCTCTCCTTTTCCCTTTGTTTCCAACCACAGGGAAAGACGAGCAGGAGCTGCTATTGAAGCATGCATTATGATTAAATACCAAGGCCAGTGACCTAGCTTCTTTTTTGCACAATTAACGAAAGTCGATTGTCATGTGAAAATTATTTCTATATCAGTCTTTCAACATGTCCAACACGCGGACATTGCGCGCCACAACTTTTTTTATCTTTTTAATCTTAACTGACAAGGAGACATTGATGAGTGGTGAATCGCAGGCAATGATTGAATGCCAGACCTATGTTGAAGGCACTACTAGCGCAGAATACCCTTGGGCTTAATTCCGACCCTCGCATAATACGGTGTATAAACAAATTTTAATTTAAGGGTCACAGTTCTTTAGCCCAAAAACTGTTACCCTAGACAAGAGGCACCAAAAGAAAAATTGTGTACACCATCCCCTAAAACTGGTCAGGACCCCCCTGACCCACCCACCCACCCCTAGACCCCCCATGCAGTAACCCTACATGGACAAAAGGGTACCAATCTGCCCCTTTTAAAATTGGCATCCATCTGCACACTCATCAAGACCTGAAACTGAAGTGTTGCAGAATTATGGGGCAAAAACTGAGATACGGACGCCCTTGCACACGTGACCTACCAGGCACCCATAACTGGCTTGCACAATCCCACATTGCTTCCATTTCTTCAGAATTCCAGTGACTATTTCACGCTGGCACAAACCTGTAAGTTTGGGGTGAATTGCTGCTTCATTGGCTTGACTCGCCCCGCGGTTGCACCCGAACGCGTGTGCCCCTGAATTTTGGACATGTCCATAGACCCCCCCCCTAACCCAATGCACCCCAAAAGGGTGCCATTCGACGGGGCTCGAGCTGAGGATTCCGATGATATGTTTACAATTCCGTGGAAATGCCCCAGTAAAATTCTGGAGGGGGGTCCCAAAATCTGAAAACCAGTAAAAATTGCCCTCGACACCCCCCCCCCCCTTCCCCCTCGGATCGGACTCATTTATATATCAATCGATAGCTTTTGATCCCAGGATTCCGAATATGTAGTTATAAATTCAATTGACCGGGGTGTTCCAAAGGTTGTGCTTTCTGGTGCCTCCTGCCCTAATTAAAATTTGTTTGTACACCGTATTGGGCGAAAACAGATGTGACCCTAAAAGAAAGTTTCCACCATTGCAGAAGTCGTGTTGATGATGGGCCAATAGCACACTAGACAGTGTGCAGCAGTGAAACCTAAGAAGCTGCCTGTGAGCTTTGAGCAAGAGGCTGGAGAGCATAAAGCTTGGCATTGCCATTGGAAAAATTTGGCATCTCATTGTCGACGACATCCAGATTCTAACTCTCGGCAATTCAAAGAGGTCTGGCCAAGCTAGCGCATTGAGACAAATGTCTTTGCAGGAAAGGAAAGTGATGAGCTTATTTCCCTCTTCAAGCAAGCAGGCGCTGAGTTTGTAAGCGCACGTGGAATTTTTGGCCCGTCCACCTTGCTGTCTCTCGACCTTCTACCCTCCAATTGACGGGATGTTACCTACTCAAAATGTGTCAATGTACGTGCCTTGTAGGCCTAGTCCTTGCATACAGCAATCACTGAAGAGCGTTGTCTTGGATGGAGTGACTTGCGCGTGCGCATTTACCTGCTCCACGGCGTGCAGAGCAGCACCGTGGCCTCCCACGCCACAGCCGATGATGACAAGATCGTAGTCGAACTGCTTGTCAGCTGAGGCATGGGCCACCACAGCAGACCTGGTCAGGGGTCTAGGGGAAGCCAGCTGCTGTGTCTGCCTGTGCGCGCGTGTGTCACCCAATGCAGCGTGAGGATGACCCACCAAACTTTCTACATGCTGGCACTCCCTTATAATCAACCCATTCAGGAAATATGTTCTGCAAACATCTCCATCACTGGCAACATGCGAGCGTTAAACTTGTGCTGACACCTCTCTTTTTTTACACGTACCCAGAGCGCCTTGCCAGACCCGGAAATGGCTTTGAGGGAGCCATCGAGCCCACCAGGCAGGAGGAGGCGTGGCGGGACGAGACCTGGTGGCATCGCAGCAAGGAAGAAGGGGTGGAGGAGCAGGTCTGGGCTGCTGCGGATCCCACGCAGGCCCGCTGGGCGGCACCAGATTTAAGCAACATTATTTATTGGTATTTGTTTTCTGCAGGTTGCGGCGTGGGATCAACGAATTCCCGAGTCGAAACTATAGAAAATAAATTACTGCAATATACAAATATGCAGGGGTTTGTCAAAGAAGGCTCACTCCCGGCAGAGGTTGAGCAGGCAAAGTCTCTTGTATGTGAGCTGTGTCAGCTCTTTTACGGACAGGGATGGGTGAGCTGTATGCATTTGACACACACTTGCATGCACACACACACACACACACACATACACACACACACACACACACACACACACACACGCACACGCACACGCACACGCACACGCACACGCACACACACACACACACACACACACACACACACACACACACACACACACACACACACACACAC
>Ga0307963_1000803_pt1 | contig 22469 bp, 23 predicted proteins | sample OrgLakmetagen594_FD_201829 | JGI IMG/M metagenome (GOLD analysis project Ga0307963, IMG submission 201829) | Saline water microbial communities from Organic Lake, Antarctica - #594 | ecosystem: Environmental > Aquatic > Non-marine Saline and Alkaline > Saline | place: Antarctica: Organic Lake... | reverse complement strand
CTTTTGTGGGGGGCTGCAGGAAGGCAGAGCCGCATGGTGGTTGCTGAAAGCATGGTCTGCAGGTATCACCGCGCTTGGAATCACCTTGGGCGGTTCGATATTAAACTCTGTGTCTGTGTTCCTGTCCTGGACCCTACTTCCATCTGTCATGGTAGCTGCTGCTGCTGCAGCATCAGACCAGCCGTGCTCCTGCCCCTCTGCCAGAGGACCGGCAGTTGTCATTCGTTGTTTCAGATCACCTGATCTGTGCACTTGGCTTTGGTGGGGCTGTAGGGATGGGGGGAGGTCGGGAGGGAGGTCGATCGAAGAGGAGGAAATTGATGGACGAGAGAATGAGAATGGTGGGGGCCCAGGAGAAGTGGGGGGAAGAGGGGAGTAAGGACGGGATGGGGATTGGGTTGTGTTGGCGGATGGTTTGTCTGGGGCAGGAGGCAGAAACGATTTCCCCCAGACAGGAATACCCTGCAAGCAGATCCATAGAAATTGTTAAGACACTTGGAAGTGCATTGTGCTGATGAGCAGTTTGGTCTACTAGGGGTATGTAGTAGTGAATTATCGCAATCTTGTTTAGAAGGGGCACAACAGTTTGCTTTTTGTACTGCATTAGGGAGCTTGCACCAACATTGCACACTTTAACACCACCACACATCACGATAAAGTACTTGCTGGGCTGCTTTAAATCAGGGAGCACAGCACCAGGCTTTCGGCATCACGCACCTGCTTGACTGCCCTGGACGAGCTCAGCACCAGGGTGCCATCTTCTTGGGTCATTCCAGGCTGGGCTCTCTTGCCGTTCTGGCTTGGAGCAAATTGTTGCAACTGTCCAGGGAGAGAGGTGAGGGCGTGGTGGGACTTAAGGCCAGAGGAGAAGACACTACCTCCTGCTGGCGCATAAGGGGTCGCTTCCACGTCATCCAATAGTTCAGCAATCTCGTGACTCCAATGAGCTGCACTGCTATGATCAAGCTCATTGCCTCTGGCCCCACCAACGCTGCCACCCACACCTCCGTTATTACCAACATTGCCACCACCAGCACCAGTACCAACGCTATTGTCAAATAACCCAATGCTGCCATTGCTACTGTTTGTGCTCATGCTTATGACGCTGGGCCTGTCCTGGATGGTTTTCTGCCCCTCCACTGACGCCAAACACATGGCATGCAAGGATTGTGACGGCAACTCTGTCTCTTGCTCCCCCTTGCTTCTGCTTGGACCTTGCCCAGGCAGCATCACGGGTGCGTTCCCTGTATGCAGGATTGGCCAGAACCATGCATGAACACGTTTCCTCGGTGTGTGTACAGGAACTTGAGCAGGAAGATTTCCCCACAGTATATGGCAGACCATATACACATTTGATGTTAATATTTCGATTCAATCATATATAATGATACTGGCCAGCCTTACCTGTATGTAGATGCGAGGGAACACTGCAGGCCTGGCCTTCACTATTGCTGCTGCTGCTGCCGCCGCTACTGCTGCTGCTAACACACTGCTGCTGCTGGTCTGTCCCATTGCTGTGCTCACAGGACTGTGCTCCCCACATGCTGCTGCTACTGCTGCTACTGCTACTTCTGGTAATTGCACACAAGTCTGAAGGTTCCGCTCTGCCTGTGATCTGCTGCTCCTGCTGCTGCTGCTGCTCTTGCCGCTGCTGCTGCTGCCATGGCAGGCGCACCGGATGTGGCAGGGCAAGCCTCGGTGGATGCACAACAAACCTCTCATCTTCCCCCAGCTCCTCCTCTAGTAAGGACGGCAAAAAGTGTTGTCCACGTCCTGTCTTGTGGCAGCCTGCACCAAACTCAGTAGGACCCACATTCTGTCTTTGCAAGGCAATTACTTCACTCTGCTGCGACGGCCCACCCTCCACAGACAGCGACTCCTTAACCGATGGTATGCTCTGACCAGGCATGTGCTGAGGCATGCTGGAATCCTGAGCAGCACTCACGCTTCCTTCCCTTGGTACTGTGATAGATCCTGCTTCTGCTGCTGCTCTTGTCTCAACCGCCGCTGCCTGACCTGCAGCGGCACTTGAAGTAGGTGCCGTGCTTGACATGACAGCCAGCGAGGGGTCAGTGGCTGCCGCGCTGCTATTTTGGAGCTGCTGTCTGGTGTATGTAGGTGGGCGGTGGTCGGCCTCCTCCAGGGCTTGCATAAGAGAGCGTGAGGCACCTGGCTTCTTGCCGGACGGATTACCTGGGTGACCTTCGTTTTGCTGCAGTGCCTGAGAGTGAAGCACGTGTGTAAGCTGAGAGAGAAGCGCGTGTGTAAGCTGAGAGGGAAGCACGTGTGTAAGCTCACGCCGCTTCAGAACAATGTTTGCAGGGGTGATCTTTGTTTTGCTGCAGTGCCTGAGAGAGAAGCACGTGTGTAAGCTCACGCCGCTTCAGAACAGTTTTTGCAGTGGTCTATTCTGATACCTTGTTTAGAGAGTACTGAAAATGAGGCTTAAGAACAGAGGAACTTGCGTTGTTACTGCAGCGATACAAAGCTCTTAGTATAGAGAAATAATTGACAGGTACGCAGCTTCAATTAATTAGACAGCTTCTCCTGTAAACAGGCATCTAACATATCGTATGTTACAAACAGCTCCCTTCATGTGTTGCAGCCACTTGGATATTTGTGAGGTCGGAGTGTAGCAAGCTTTAGATTTTTTTAGCCTAGATGGTAATATCGCGTTCACCTCAAGCACTAGTTGGATTAATGCGCACACAAAGCAGGGAGGACATGCGCAGCAGCTATCTAGGTATATAGGTGTATAGCATTAATGCGCTCACAAAGCAGGGAGGACATGCGCTGCAGCTAGGTATATTTATAGGTATATACATGTGACAGTAACGAGTAACTGATTTATTACACCTCTACACACAGGAATACTTTGGGTTGGTCAGAAACATACATTAATATGTATATACTGTATATACACGGTATTTTTGGCAGTGAAATCACCATACCTACATACGGTCATATACGGTGTGTATATACGGTTCTGGCCAACCCTAGAAATACTCGATGCTCACCTGCCCAGGCAGTGAGTCACATTCCAGATCACAGCTTTCAACCTCCTGCAGGCACAAAGTGTTGAATGCTACTTGTGAGCTATAGCTAGGGTTGGCCAGAACCGTATATATACACCGTAAAAAAGTAAGAGTCTACGCTGAAAGTCACCAATATACTCCGTAAATATAAAATTCTGGCCAACCCTAGCTATAGCCTGTGCGTTCCAGTGCTCCCATCAGGTATTCAATGAGGGGCAGCAGCTTCGGATCAAGTGGTTGCACCTATAGCACCTAGCACAGTGATTTAGCACACCCGTGTGGTACACCAAGCAGTACACGCGCGCGCGCACACACACACACATACACACAGCACCTAGCACAGTGATTCAAAATCTGATTCAGCACACCCGTGTGGTACAGCAAGCAGTAAAGCTGCAGGGTGCTACAGTAATTGCTTTATTAAAGGCTTGAAAACACCATATGGTATATGGTATATGATATACTGAGAGCACTATTCCTTTTTGGTGGGGCTCTGGCTAGTGTGAGCACTAGTTGAGAGCTTTCCTTAATGCACGCTGGTGACTTCCAGTGTAAACTTTTACTTAATTTACTGAAAGCAAGACACGAAAGCTAGAAGCAGGTAGCAGCTCTGACATGCGTTCATGCAAGAGCACCTAGGAAGACTGCGACTCCTCATCATCGTTCACTAGATGATTGAGACAACTCATATGTGGCAAACAGCCCGTTCCTTCCAGCTGATGAAATAATGACGTGTAAAATTCCAAAGCTTAGAAAACCAGATCATTTGATGCCTTGAGCCTTTCAATTTGATGCCTTGAGCCTTTCAATTTGATGCCTTGAGCCTTTCAATTTGATGCCTTGAGCCTTTCAATTTGATGCCTTGCGCCTGTCACTTTGATTGAAGTTTAGAAGACCAATTATTTCTATGCCTCGAGCCTTTCAATTTGATGCGGCAGTGATTTGACCTAGCTAGCAGCCTGATTTTCAGACATCCATAGTTATTCCTTGTGTGTAGAGCAGGCAGCATCCTAGATGTATGCCTTTACGGTGTGTGACGTGTAAGTGGGAGGGTCCTAACATGAGGATGGGTACTGCTTCTGCAACGCCTCAGTTTCATTTTCTTACCTGCAAAGCAGGCAGCAGCTGAGACGGGCGCCTCGACTTTTCGCGTTGCACGCGAGAAAGGGCATCTGCAGTCAGGGCTTCATGTAAATCGTCCATCGTGAAGTATTTTGGTAGTTTCCAGACCTGTGTGTTCGTGATTTGAGTGTAAGAACAGGAGGTTGGGGGGAAAGTGAAGTGCAAAGGGCTCCAGACCAATATTTTGGCAAGCAGAGAGGCTTGACCTATGTCAGGAATATGAAACAAGCAGAGGCCATATCAGCATGAGGGGAACACTTGCACCTCTGCAACAAAAAATGATTGCATGTACAATCAGAGCATCTCCGCTTGGAGAGATGCTGAAGGCACTGTGGTACTGATCAGGAAGGAAATAGTCAAATTTCAAGGATCGGAAAAGGGTTATAAATTATGATCAAACCCTCTCAATTATACCTGCTGATTTATCACTTCCAAATGAGTAGTATTTTTCCTTCTGCTCACACTAGTCAGGTGAGGTGATCCAACATAGAACATAAGGTGGTACAAGCATGAGTAAAACGAGAGGAAACAGACCGTGGTGCAAATGTACAGCAAGGGGATAGTGAGGGGATGGTGATGCAAATGCACAGCAAGGGGATGTGAGGCAACTGCACAGCAAGGGGATGGTGATGCAAATGCAGAACAAGGGGATGTGGGGCAACTGCGCAGCAAGGGGATGTGATGCAATTGCACAGCAAGGGAATGGTGATGCAAATGCAGAGCAAGGGGACGGTGAGGAGATGGTGATGCAAATGCAGAGCAAGATTGTAGTGAGGAGATGCGATGCAAATGCACAGCAAGGGGATGGTGATGCAAATTCACAGCAAGAGGATAATGACGCAAATGCACAGCAAGGGGATAGTGATGCATATGCACAGCAAGGGGATAGGATGAGAAGGAATAGAACGTGAAACAAACATATAAGGGAGTAAACAGTATTAGACATGTGAAGGAATTCCTTTTGCTTAGCACAAAACAGATTAGCGCCTGAAAGCTAAAGCAAGACAGTCAGAAAATTGCATAGCACCAAACAGGTGAAGGCTGCAAGTAAAAGCTTGAAAGCTAAAGCAAGACGATCAGAAATTTGCTTAGCACCAAACAGGTGAAGGCTGCAAGTAAAAGCTTGAAATCTAAAGCAAGACAGTCAGACATTTGCTTAGCACCAAACAGGTGAAGGCTGCAAGTAAAAGCTTGAAAGCTAAAACAAGACAGTCAGAAATTTGCTTAGCATCAAACAACTGAAGGCTGCAAGTAAAAGCTTTAAAACTAAAGCAAGACAATCAGAAATAGACCCATGACCAATGTAAAGGAAAGGATCTAGGGAGTGGTTTTACACTGCCTGCATACTTTTTTTAAGCCGCACCAGTAAAAAGGCATCCCCGATGTTTTTGTTGGCTGCTCCCCCATGCCTCGCCACGCTGGTATGCACAATCTGGGCTATGGAGTTAACAAATTCCATAACCTCCTCCTGTGAGCACTCGAAGCAAGTGTTTTAATGAATTACAGCAACATAATACTGTAATTATGTGGTGTGCAATGTGGACAGATTAATGCTGTGGCGGTGTGCTATGTGGACATGTGGTGTGCAATTGTGCAACACGTGGTGTGCAATGTGGACAGTGTAATGCTGTGGTGTGCAAGTGTGCAACATGTGGTGTGCAATTTGGGCATGTAATGCTGTGGTGTGCTATGTGGACAGATTAATGCTGTGGTGTGCTATGTGGACATGTGGTGTGCAATTGTGCAACACGTGGTGTGCAATGTGGACAGTGTAATGCTGTGGTGTGCTATGTTGACATGTGGTGTGCAATGTGGGCATGTAATTCTGTGGTGTGCTATGTGGACAGTGTAATGCTGTGGTGTGCAGTGTGGACATGTGGTGTGCAAGTGTGCAACACGTGGTGTGCAATGTGGACAGTGTAATGCTGTGGTGTGCAGTGTGGACATGTAGTGTGCAACATGTGGTGTGCAATGTGGACAGTGTAATGCTGCGGTGTGCAATGTGCTCAATGGATCTGGAATGCGCTGAGAAAAACCTTTCAAGCACATGCATTGCTGTTGGTCAGATTATTGTCAAAAGCACAACTAAACTTGAGATTCCGCTACTTTCTTCAGCAAACGTGCAAATACGCAATACGTAGTATGAGCCTATTCCAGTTGGTATAAACACGGTCACAAGTTGCACAGCATTTCCTTAGGATAGGTGTGTTAAAAGAGCTTTAATGCGGCCTGTCATCATGAAGGAGTGGTGAATATCCACCTTTTAGTCCAAGAGTTCACCCTTTCGTCCACCATGAAGGAGTGGCGAATATCCACCCTTTAGTCCGGCCTTTCGTCCACCATTTTGTCCACCTTTTCGTCCACCATGAAGGAGTGGCGAATATCCACCCTTAATTCCAGCATTTCGTCCACCCTTTTGTCCACCATGAAGGAGTGGTGAATATCCACCCTTTAGTCCAGCCTTTCGTCCACCTTTTCGTCCACCATGAAGGAGTGGTGAATATCCACCCTTCAGTCCAGTTTTTTGTCCACCCTTTTGTCCACCCTTCGTCCATCATGAAAGAGTGGTGAATATCCACCCTTTCGTCCGGCCATTCGTCCACCCTTTTGTCCACCCTTTCGTCCACCAAGAAGGAGTGGTGAATATCCACCCTTTAGTCCACCCTTTTGTCCACCATGAAGGAGTGGTGAATATCCACCCTTTAGTCCGGCCTTTTTTCCACCCTTTTGTCCACCATGAAGGAGTGGTGAATATCCACCCTTTAGTCCGGCCTTTCGTCCACCCTTTCGTCCACCATGAAGGAGTGGTGAATATCCACCCTTTATTCCAGACTTTCGTCCACCCTTTTGTCCACCCTTTCGTCCACCATGATTAAATGGTAAATATCCGCCCTTTAGTCAGGCCTTTCGTCCACCCTTTTTACCACCCTTTCGTCCACCATGAAAAAGTGGTGAATATCCACCCTTTAGTCCGGCCTTTCGTCCACCCTTTTGTCCACCCTTTCGTCCACCACAAAGGAGTGGTGAATATCCACCCTTCTAGTCCAGCCTTTCGTCCACCCTTTTGTTCACCCTTTCGTCCACCATGAAGGAGTGGTGAATATCCACCCTTTGGTTCGGCCAATCGCTATACACAATGTACTGCTCCCAACATCCTGGAACACTTCAGTTGCATTCAAGGTTGCACAAAAAAGCACTTTAATATTTACAGTGTTACGACAAGAGGCTTGTCGAAAAGACGGTCAGTGCCTTATTTATGCAACCAACCTGGAGCACTTCTGTGGCATCTGTGAAGCGGCGGATGTCACAGAATCCGAACATGGCCACCATTTTCCGCCCAGGCACCATGGGATTTATGTCGCCCTCCCGTCGGATGTTCTCTGCAATCACTTCGGCGCCTACAAACCGAGAAAGATGTGCGCTTTGCAGTGGAAAGATGATGATAAAGGCAAGACAACTGCAAATGAACGCAGGACGACAGATGGACGTGTTTACTCAGAAGGCACAGGTCTATACATGGTTGATGGTAAGTTTTCAATAATTACGTACTGCTGCCTTGAGGCACATGAATACTCAGACACAGTGTGTGGGCGTGATTGTACAGCTGCTGTGTGTGACTTGATATGTGCAGTGCATGTGCATTTCCCGCTGTGTGTGTAACTTGATACGTGCCTGCACAGCGCAATTGGGCCTCCTTTTTGACTGCGACCCTTAGAACATGTACCTGCATCTCCAAAGCCAACAGCTAGGAGTGCTCCAATCTTCTGAATGCTGCTCTCTAGGATCTGTGTCTCAAAGGTGGAGCCCTTCTGTAAGCGTCAAAAATCAAACAGGTTCCTTATTGTCCGTGCACTTTTACCACACACACAAACATACAAAAAGCCACATTATCAGATCAGGCATAGGCTTGGTGTAACATAGAATGTCCAATGTGTCTTGCAATGAAATTTAGCGTGCACAGATGATGGAATGAATCGTGTATGCAGGATATAGTGGTATGTTCAGCCTCTTTTTCAAAACCTACGCTGACCAAGGTCACAGGAAAGGTTGCCAGAGTTGGCACCTACACCATCATTGCATTAGCTCCACTGCTCAAGGCAACCTGACAGGTGGCTAAGAATTTCACACCAGACTTCACACTCCTCACCTCTCCTCCACCTGACTGCTGGTGCTCTTCGTCCGTGCCATCCCACACGTTTGTCACAAATTTAAGTAGCACCATCTTCAAGTACTCTCGCATCCAGACCAGCGATGCCCACACCCACCACGCTAACAAACCCAGAATCCACACCACCCCACTCCACGCCTTGCAAGCTTGTGTCCAGCCTTTTGAACCAATCTCTGAACAACGAGTGACCCTGTTACTGTTGCTTTGGCTGCTGCTGCTTCTGCTGCTGCTGCTTCCTTCCATATACAATGCTTTAGGCTGGCCGCTCTCCACGTCGCCCACCTCAGACCCATGCTGCCCTTTACTCTCAAACTGTGCACATGCACTCGAATGTTGCATGTTCTCCTGGCGTTCTATTGAAAGAATGGACTTGGGCGATGGCTGGGGCAGCATCCATTTGTTGTGCCCCACCACGATGGTTGCCCTCACATCTGCGCTAGCAGTTTTCTGGAATGTAGCCACTGGGTTTGCTGTGTTTCCCAGATCTTCAACCTGCCGATTATTGGAAGCAGAGAGGGACAAGTGCACGAAATTCAGCCACTCTGCGGTGCTTGTGCCTAGAAAACCCATTTACTTGGCCGAAAATTGTTTTCTGGCTACTTTCTTTAGCACATAGCTCATGCCTGCTTGCCTAATAGATTCATGAAGGTCCCTGGCCACTTTGTCCAGCAAGCATACACTCACAGCTCATGGCCAGTCTGATGTTTAAGTAAATGTGAGCCTCGTTGTCAATTCTAGAAGTGTTCATTAAGGAACAGCTTCATTAAGGGGCTTATGCTTGCAATCAGAGTGACATCCTTTTGTGTTCTTTCCGCCTAGTTTATTACTACATATGACATGCACACACCACGCACAAATAGAAGCAGAGTCCCATCAATCTGATATCCGAACCACAAGAGAAGGCCAACTAAGAGCAGCTAACTGACCCACCTCAAAGCTTGAGTTTCCACGGTGGCTGGCTTTGGCACTGTCCTCAATGTGAAAGGGAGAGGCACACATTTGATGCGTGTGAGAGCTACGGTCCCCGTAGGGTCCAGATGCAGTGGCGAGTGTGCACACAGGGTCTGGCAGGTGCGGTGGTGGCCCCTGCCGCTGCTTTATGCAGATCTGTGCCTCCTCTTCCTCCTATGTTGGCACGTCGCAAGCACCAGGAGCTTTGTTCACGTTGAGTACAAAGAAGACTCATGATTACACAGCACCGCTCCCCACATTAATGAGGACTCGTGGTTACACAGCACCGCTGCCCACATTTATGAAGACGCATGCTTACACAGCACCGCTCCCCACATTGATGAAGACATGTTTACACAGTTGGTAGCATTGAGTCAAGACGGGTAAAGAACACTGTCAAGCATGTGGAGAGCCAATACAATAACTTACAATATTATAATAACTTAGTCAAATGCTTATAATGATCGGCACCAGCAGCAAGGGTCTCAGCAGGTCACTATATTTACTTGCATGTATCAAAAGGGTGATAGTCTTGAATTCCTCACGTTTATTTTGCAGACTGCAGTGCCTGTTTATTTTGCAAACTGCAGTGCCTGTTTATTTTGCAAACTGCAGTGCCTGTTCATTTTGCAGACTGCAGTGCCTGTTTCACCTTAACTACACAGCCCTGCCAAGCAAGGCTGTGCTCAGCCTATAAAGTTAGCATTGGTGCTCAGCCTATGTATCGGTGCTCATGTATCGGTGCTCAGCCTATGTAGTTAGTATTGATGCTCAGTCTATGTAGTTAGCCTTGGTAGCCTACATAGTAGCCTCGGCAGCCTAGGTAGCGGTCCTTGTACTGAGCACTGCTCCTAAAAACACCTCCTACCACCCACTTCTTGTTACTAACCCAACGCTTGTGCACCCTCTTGCACCCACACATGCATCCACTGTGCACCCATACTTGTGCACCCACTTCTTGTAACCAACTAAACATGTTTGCATCCACTGTACACCCATACTCATGCACCCACTTCTTGTAACCAACTTAACATTTTTGCATCCACTGTGCACCCATACTTGTGCACCCACTTCTTGTAACCATCTTAACATGTTTGCATCCACTGTACACCCATACTCATGCACCCACTTCTTGTAACCAACTTAACATTTTTGCATCCACTGTGCACCCATACGTATGCACCCACTTCTTGTAACTAACTTAACATTTTTGCATCCACTGTGCACCCATACTTATGCGCCCACTTTTTGTAACCAATTTAACATGTTTGCATCCACTGTACACCCATACGTGTGCACCCACTTCTTGTAACCAACTTGACATTTTTGCATCCACTGTACACCCACACGTTTGCACCCACTTCTTGTTACTAACCCAAGATTTTGCACTTCCCACCTGCTTGACCTGGGCATCCATTACATGACCTGCCATAACATGACATACTATATGACCTGGGCATTCCCACCTGCATGACCTGGGAATCCAGCACCTCAACAGGTGTGCTTTTGGGCTGCTGCTGCTCCGAGCCATAGCAGCTGCTCTTTTGGAGATGGCCTCCACGTGCAAACAGCCCGACATGACTCAGATCATGACAGCTGTCCCTCAAGACGGCAGGCCCCTTGCCCTTGGCAGCCATCGTGGCATCTGTTGCAGCACTGCCATAGGTGTCGAGATCTGGATCCCTCCCCACTTTTTGCTTGCCCCAGTGCTCCTGATCTTCCTGTGAAAAGATCACCACGTTAATGTACGGATTACAGATGGATGAATGGTTGATAAACTCATGCACAAATCAAGTTTTTCAAGTTTGGCATCAAGTGACTTGGGCTTAGACGGCTTAGACCCTCTCCTATGCTCGCATCAAATCAGCCTTTTGGAATACAGGGCAACAGTACTGGCATAAACGTGCACCCTTTTTCTAATAAGAGTAAGTCCTGTTCATACATCACAAAAAATGAAAAGTTTAATAGGAAAGTGCCCGTGTGTGTGCCAGGGCAACGTATACGTGCTTATATGCTTGCCGCTCTTGTCTCAACAACTGCAACTATGTGCGTCTCCCCCCCGTTTTCGTGTGTTCGGCGTCTCCTTCCATCCTCCTGGTTTTCTTCTGCGTCTTCTGTCCTGCGCTCCCTCAACTCTGTACTCTACTTGGGTATTTTTCTTTTTCCTGGTTTCCTTTCTTTGGTTCTGGGTCTCCTTGAGCAGTTTCCTTTTGCTTTCTCCTCTGCTTGAGCCCTCCCTCCTCTTTTTTTTTTGTTGTCTGTCAGGTCCCTGCTGGGGGCTGTAGCTGTAACACCACCAAAAAAAAAAAAGTATTTTAATCACACATCACATGACACCTCGTCTCCTACTATTGTACTGCTGCTGTCTCCTACTATTGTACTACTGCCGTCCCCTACTATTGTACAACTGCTGTCTTCTACTATTGTACTGCTGTGTCGCACCAGATTGCTTTGATTGTTGTCCAGCAGACGGCGCATCTCTTGAGCATCTAGCTCATCTTGCCAAGGGGGCACGGACAGTGGCTGGGGGACAGTAAAAAACAATTGCAGCAGTTGGGGAATTTGTTTGTATCTTGAGACGCACAAGGCAGGGAGTTATTCCCAGGTGTGGCATATCAGACAGTGGCTGAAAGTAGGCGAGCAGAAAGATACAGCAGTTGGATCTGTTTTTTTATCATGGCAGAGACTAAAACACGCCCATCAAAATCAAACACAGTGCTGCAGAGCATTAGCTGGGGCCATGCACGCAAACACACACACACCTACACACTCATGCACAGGTACACACAATCACACACACACATACATTCCAGGTCTTACATGTATGCTATGGCAAAGAAATAATTGTGCTAGGCCTAACACATGGCCAATGTGGCCGAGCATGGCCACTATATATGGCCAAATGTGCTAGGCCATACACCCGGTCGTTCCTGCTCTCAATTGAGACTGCCGCTGAGACATCACCCCAAGCCAACATAACCGCCACCAACACCGCCACCATCACACCAAGCCACCATCACCGCCACCAACACCGCCACCATCACACCAAGCCACCATCACCGCCACCAACATTGCCACCATCACACCAAGCCAACATAACTGCCACCAACACCGCCACCACCACACCAAGCCACCATCACCGCCACCAACATTGCCACCATCACACCAAGCCACTATCACCGCCACCATCAAACCAAGCCACCACCACCGCCACCACCATACTAAGCCACCACAAGATCAAAATTGTGCATCACAATATGCATCCATAGGGGCAGCTAGCAACCATACCTACTGAGCATGCAGCACACATAAGGCCGTACCTGCTGCAACGTGACGCTTCGATGTGACGCTTTAATGTGACGCACATAAGGCCTTCAATGCTTCAATGTGACGCTTTAATGTAATGCTTTAATGTGACGCACATAAGGCCTTCAATGCTTCAACGTGACGCTTAAATGTGACGCACATAAGGCCTTCAATGCTTCAACGTGACGCTTCAATGTGATGCTTTAATGTGACGCACATAAGGCCTTCAATGCTTCAGTGTGACGCTCGTTGCAGTGCTCAAACACTAGCCACTATGTCATCGTCAGGGTCAAGCGATACTACCACAACTGTTGTGCTGCCATACCTGATGTGCCAGGGGATTTGCTGCAAGCTCTGAAACGCTAGCCACCATACGTTCAATGGGGTCTAGCACCAGGGTGCGGCTGTCGCGGCTGAGGAACCAATGGAAGGAGGCCAAGACGGCAATGATGAATAGGGAGCGTGCAATGTTAAGGATGGCCTGCAGTGCAGAAGTTGATCATGGCATAGTGAGGGCATTGGGTTGAATCATGAATGGCATTGAATCATGGATGGCATTGAATCATGGATGGCATTGAATCATGAATGGCATTGAATCATGAATGGCATTGAATCATGAATGGCATTGAATCATGAATGGCATTGAAACATGAATGGCATTAAATCATGAATGGCATTGAATCATGAATGGCATTGAAACATGAATGGCATTGAATCATGAATGGCATTGATTCATGGCATTAAATCATGGCATAGTGAGGGCATGTTGCAGGACATGCAGGACCAGGGCACACTGTCCAAGGGGTGTGAAATGTTTATAAAGGAGTGTGCAATGCACTAATTAAAAAAGTGTGAAATGTGAAACGTCCGTGAAGGAGCGTGCAATGCACCCATTAAAAAAGTGTGAAATGTGGCCGTGAAAGAGTGTGCCACGTGCCCATGAAGGAAGTGGGCATCGCGCCCGTGAAAGCCTGTATTTGTTGGAGGGAAGGCAATGCAGAGCAGTAGGAGCAAACAGTGAGTGAGGGAAGGCAATGCAGAGCAGTAGGAGCAAACAGTGAGTGAGGGAAGGCAATGCAGAGCAGTAGAAGCAAACAGTGAGTGAGGGAAGGCAATGCAGAGCAGTAGAAGCAAACAGTGAGTGAGGGAAGGCAATGCAGAGCAGTAGAAGCAAACAGTGAGTGAGGGAAGGCAATGCAGAGCAGTAGGAGCAAACAGTGAGTGAGGGAAGGCAATGCAGAGCAGTAGAAGCAAACAGTGAGTGAGCAATGCTAATAACAATTTGTAGCTGAGGGGCTATGGTGGCAGCAGTAGGATATGGCACGATGTAGGTCTAGCAAGACGATGGAACAACGAGGATTCCAGGATTCCAAACAATGAGGATTTTTGAGGGAGGACTTTTACGGTACACGATGCCAAATGGGCTCCTTAAACTTGATGTGCAAAGTGGCTTTCACTGCCTGTTTATTCTTAATCTAGCAATAAGAATAGAAGAAAGTACGAAGAATTTGCTGGTGCTGAAAGTGAAAGGTAAGCAGATTATTCACGGGGAAAGCTTTAAGGTAATCATGGAGAATCATTACCAGCCACAAATGAGGGATTCATGTCACACACAAGCACACGCACACACATACACACACAGCACACACACACTCACACACAAACACACACAGCACACATACATGCATACATGTACACACACAAATGCTCAACATAGAAACACTAGAAAAGCAGGGAGAGGTGCAGTGCGTACCGTCATTTGAGAATACCACTTCCAATCATACACAGCCTTTGAAGACCATACAGGGCAACCATCTGAGCTGTTGTTGATGGAACCCACATCCTCTTCACACACGCCTTGAGTCACGTAGTCCTGTGGAAAAAGGCACAGTTTAAAACGAATTCCATGACAGCAATCATAGATTTTTGCTCACATGTTTGCTGAGTCGCATAATCTGGCGAGAATTAGTATGATCAGTAAAAATCCTTAGTGATATCTGATCTAATTAAGAGAAGGTAGTCCTGTTTGAGCAAGGATATCAAGAATATGCTGCACATAGCTTGTCTTTGTGTCAAGATTAGAGCAACCAATTCATGACGGTCAACTTATTAAACACACACGTTACACAGAACCATTTCTTTGTTGCCCATATTAGTTGCCTCTTCACTTTCTCAGGTATCAATCAATCTCGTTGCAAGGCCCATCAATCAGACTATTTTGGCTCGGTTTCTTTGGCTGCGCACATCTAAAATAATGGGCCTGAGTAGTTAAGAGCATTTGTCTACCTATTAGCACAGCTCGGTGTGCTGGCGCTGCGATCTCTGAAAGAATGGATCTGAGTATTTGTATAGCATGTGTGTACCTGGTAGAACAGCTCGGTGTGCTGGCGCTGCAATCTCTAAAAGGTTGGATCTGAGATCTGAGTAATTGTAAAGCATTTCTTTACCTGGTAGAACAGCTCGTTGTGCCGGCGCTGCACCCTTGGTGGCTCCGCCATGATGGTGGCATTCTTGACCGTGAGGGAGAGGATGTGTGAAGACTTGTGCGGGCCAATCTGGAAGGGCAGACTTGACTCAAATGCCTACAAGCATGTGATTTTGTTAAATCTTGTATGACTGCTTGTATGACTTTGCCTGTTTATTGTCAATACATTTCCTGAAAAGCAGTAGGCAGCTGGGCATTTGTTCCACGCGAGGTAGGTATGGTAGGTATAGGCATAGGTAGGTATAGTGTAGGTATAGGTGTGTATAGGTATAGGTGTAGGTATAGTGTAGGTAGGTATGGTAGTGACCTGCCGATACAGATGTTGCGCATTGTCAAAATTGTCAAATGCCTCACCATGTCTCACCAACAAGTTTGTTCACTGCCCTTTGTGTAGGTGTAAAGCAATTCACAAAGGTGTAGATGTAGGTGTAGGTGTAGGTGTAGGTGTAGGTGTAGGTGTAGGTGTAGGTGTAGGTGTAGGTGTAGGTGTGGGTGTAGGTGTAGGAGTAGGAGTAGGTGTAGGTGTAGGTGTAGGTGTAGGTGTAGGTGTAGGTGTAGGTGTAGGTGTAGGTGTAGGCGTGGGTGTAAAGCAATTCACAAAGGTGTAGGTGTAAAGCAAATTATACCATTTAATATCTGAGTGTGTTGTTACCTAAATCGGTCATTTAAACGTGCCTGCGCTGCCTATGCAGTGTCTTTTGTGAGTTTTAATCTTGGAGTAGGTTGGGAATATTTTTGCCAGGGCGTGGAACATCAACGCACTGCATCAAAGCACATCCAGTGCCTGCCTATATGGCATTATACGCATCTTAATGTGTTTGTGTGTGTTTGTGTGTGTGTGTGTGTATATGTGTGTGTGTGTGTGTGTTAGACCTGCAACTTCCTGTACAGAAATTAGTACAGCTTTGAAAGTACCCAAGGACAAGCAGCACGCGTACACACTCCAAAGTGCAAGCTTCAAGCACATCTTTGATAGCACAGCTTTTGATGATGCTCCTGTCTCTCCACATGTGGTAACCACAGGAAACTGAAAACTGCAGACAGATCCCAATTGTAGACAGATTACCACTCTATAAAGTGGCACAGACCACTTGAACACACACACACACACACACACACACAACACAACACACAACACACCTCAAGTGCAGAGTCAAACACAGCTCTGAAGGAGCCTGGATCTGCAGGAGCAGTGATCCAGGAGGTGCTGTTCTGGCCATGGCCCACAGCCATGTCGTGCAGCATGCCCAGCCCTCCTTGATCAACACCCTGGAAATTTAAGTACAAATGCACAAACAGTGGAAATAGCACGGTAGAGGCAGCATGCCCAGCCCTCCTTGATCAACGCCCTGGCAGTTTGGGTACGAATGCACAAACAGTGAAAATAGCACGGTAGAGGTAGACTTGACAACAGAGGCGCTACCAACAAATAAACCTGGTGTCTGCTTTCCATGTTATACATCAGACGGAGTTGGTCAATATTGTTATGGACATAATTGTGAGAAGTGTGTCTGGCCAGGGATTCAGTTGAGCCCTACCATTGGGTCGTCGCAACTTTTCGTAGCATCTTTGTGTCGCAACGTGCCATCGTATATTTGTTGTGATCAATGAACAGAGTGCACACAAGCAGGAGTAAACTTCCTAATATAGGGTAATTTCCTATTTCAACCTTAATATTATAGGCATTGTTGCGCACACAGGCACAATGGTACCTTCTCGACAAGTTGGTATGTACAGTATTCAGTGCATTTTTAAGCCTATGCTTCCCCTTATATAGCATGGCGATGCCCGTATCACTAGCAACTAATCGCTTTTGAGAATCAAGGGGATATCCGCTTTCCTGAATACAAAGTAAATAATGAACAGCATATGCAGGCAGTAATGATCATTCCCTTTGATATTCATTTCTTCAGCGTACACACATTGTAGTTGCCCCACAAGCCGTAGGGTGCTTCCAATGCAGGTAGCAGCATCACCAGGAGTGCGACAAAAACGATGATGCGACGGAAGGTCAGCTCTGCAAGGTGCGTTTGTTGTGGTGCAGGTATAAATGCTGATGTAGGTAATGAGTTGATGACAAAGATCAATTGTTTGGCACTATGCACTATGCAAAAATGGTTCTGTATCAAACACTGAAATCTGGGCAGATAGTAGCGCTTCAGCCGTCGCCAAAGGCAGGCAAATGGTGTTTTGCTTTAAAGAAATACAACAAGTCATTCCAGCTGAACACGGCTTTTTCTTTTATGAGCATTGCTCCGGAAAGGGCATATGCACTCTGCACAATTTGAGCTGTGTTTCCTCTGCGTATTAAATCCCTGAACAGCCTCACATGCGGCTGAGAGACATTTTCAAGCTGAAATCCGCACACACACACCCACACCCACACACAGCACAATGAGAGATGCTAGAGCCGCACCTTCAAGCCTTTGCCCAACACGTGTGTTGCGGTCCATATCTTGCATCATCTCGAGCTCAATCACGCTCATCTCCTCATCCCCTAGCAAGAGCCCTTTAGTCCCCCTGCAAAGAGCCAAGGCAGAGGAAAAGGCACTAATCTTGTCGAGGCTGAATAAAGCAATCCTTAGAGTTACTAACACAAATTGCTCAAGTTCAAACAGCTGGCCTTGCTGGCAGTGCAACGCACCCCTCCCCCCCCCTCCCCACACACACACTAAGCACGATGAGAGTTGTTAGAGCCACAAGTGAAATAAAAACATTGTTAAGCAAGCTCTGTTCTAGTTGGAATGCTACTTACAAGAACCTTGACGAGGTAAGGTACTGTTAGATGTACAAGCCAGAATATAGCACACATCTCAGGCATTTGCACAAAACCTAGTACAAATATACGCACTTGGTACGCCTTAGTCATGCTGGCTGTGTCACCACTACCAGCGGTGTCTTTTCGTTTCTTTTCTTTTACGCACTTGGTTTCATGCCCCGGGGGTGCTGCCATCCCAGCTTTTGAGAGGGCTGCACGGATGCGGCGGCGCACATCAAAGCGCTTATACAGTGAGTACAGGCGCAGCAGGCGCAGGAGGCGGAAGATCTGTGTGCAGGGGAGGGGGTGGCGGTGAAACTTACATATGGCATCTATATGAGTCTGTATGAGCGTGACAAGATAAGACAAAGGGAGCATCTTCTCAGGCAGTGACACCATTTTCATTCTCAGGCAGTCCCATTTTCAGGCAGTGACACCATTCTCAACAACGATCGATCAAGTTCTTTTTTGTCACAGAGCTTATGCTCCGGTGTGCAAAAGAGGAAGGGAGTAGGCCTGTGCATGCAATGTGCAACCCAAACCTTGCTGAAGCAATTTGAGTCTGTAATGCTGCAAGTACACAAGTGTTGGCAGCATCTATGCTGCGTCGGATAACACACCTTTACAATGCGGGCGACCTTGGATCCCACAAATGCCCGCTCTCCGATGTAGCTGATAAAGGATTGGCTATCATCCAATGACTCCGGGCTGTTATCTATACCCAAGATGTTCACCTCCACTGCAGGAACCTGCAATAAAACAGAAGGAAAGTAGTTTTGCAGGTGACCCTTGGTCATCCAAAAGCCGTTTGTTGTTTGGTGCTAAGGATTGCAGGTACTGCAGTTTCTGTCCATATACTGCTTTGCATCTGAGTGTGCACGGAAGCAAACGTGACCTTCTACACGCTGCATGCGTGTTGTGATTGCATGTGATTAGGATGGCCGCAGGGTGTCTGAGTTTGGTGTGGACTGCGCAAGCGGCTCAATGTGACCAAGAAAGAGCAAGAAAAGGGAGTTAAGGACTACAGGCAGTGAAGGTTACAGCCTTAAAAAGATTACAGCTTTCCGCGTTTTTGAAAAGCAGTTACCCACCTCAAAGAACAAAGACGCTGTTGCAATGGCATCCAGCCAGAAATAAAAGCCAAAGAAATAGCCAGGTTTGACGATGGATGACAGGACTGCAAGTGCACACATTGCACAATGTACATGCTGTATACATGCTGTTTAAAAAAATAAGGGCACCCTAAGTCACTCTATATTTTGTCATAGGCCATAATTGTATGAAACAAGCCATAGCCAAATCAAAGGAATGCAGCTGTGTATGATCTGTGAGCGTGGCACTGCAAGCAGAAATATGTGGATCGCAACCCACGACTCTTCCACACTGAGTTTAGAATGACAAGATTGCCAATAGTTGCAGCTGCCATAAACAACAGGGTGCGTTACAATTTCAACCCCCCTCCTTCTTCCTTTAACAAATCAGGCACGAGGTGCTAATCGTTCGAACCCGAAAATTGTTCACAGAGCAAGCTGACTGGGATGGGTTGGGGTGTAGGCACTATGATGGGTTGAGGCGTAGGCAATTACCTATCTCTCTAATGTACAGCACCAGATTGACTGTGGCTGCCACTTCTAGGGGAAGGTCGGCTTCAACAGGCAGGGCGGCACGTTTGACATCGTGCTCAGACACAATGTACAGCACTTACCTATCTCTATGACGTACAGCACCAGAATGACGGTGGCTGCCACTTCCAGGGGAAGGTCGGCTTCAACAGGCAGGGCGGCACGTTTGACATCGTGCTCAAACACAATGTACAGCACTGTGAGGGCTAGCATGATGTAATAGTACCTGTGGTGAGCCAGGGGGGTGAGAGGTGTTGGTGGCTGTGAGAGCTGTCTTCCCTCAACTTTGCCAAACAATCAGGATAGATCTTATCTGTAAATGCAAGAGGCGTTATTTGCTGTGAGAGCTGTCTTTCCCAATGTTTGCCAAGCAATCAGGACATATTTGATCTGTAAACAGGAGGTACACTTAAAAGTTCAGTAGAATATTGTATTTGCCCCACGATCCTGCAAGTAGTTTCCAAGCAAGTGCCCACCTGTTGTTCATAACCATCAATAAGTAGTTTCCAAGCAAGTGCCCACCTGTTGTTCATAACCATCAAGACTGTACGCTTCCACTTAGGTAAGCTGCCTGAGATCGTGTTGCTGCTGTGATTGCCATCCGTGCACCCTTCGCTGCGGGACTGCTGCCCCCCACCACCTCCTTTGCAACCCTCTCCCATTCTAGCCTCCCCAGACTTTTCCTCCTCAGCTGCAAAGCTTTCCTGCTTTCCATCACCGGTGTCGTGCCCCTGCTGGCTGCCCCTCCACCCTGGCTGCTTTCCATGTGGTAGTTGACCGAGCGTGCTCTTGCTGCGGATCAGGTCCAAGGTGGCGCCAGGAGATCCAGCAAAACTTGAGCTGGCTTCCAGTCGACCAATCAGGCCTGCAAGTTGCAAGTGTGTTGAAATGTGTTTCAGCTGTGGCAGCTTAAATGTGCTGAATTTGGTGTGAAGGCACACACACGCGCGCACACACACACACACAAACCCACACACGCAAACACACAGTAAAACACATTCACATACAAAAAAATGAAAGCATCACATCAACCACCACTGGTAATCATTACTGTTATCATTCTATGCCTTAGCCAACACTTGATCAACTAACATCAACTACACAATAAATTGCACACCGCACATGCACCTAAACAAAACTACCTGAGGAGCGCTGAGTTGGCTTTTCAAAGGTGGTCATGCGACGCCTGGTAGCTAGAATGCCCTCCCCTGTGAGCATGGGCATGAAATGATTCAAGAAGCACGGCTTGCTGTTAAGAAAACTGGAGTGCATTGTCCTTGCATGCAGGCGTGCACCCTGAAGAGCTGCTGCACCACAATCCGCCGCGTGCAAAAAAGTCATAGACGCACAGCTGATTTTCTGTCCGGCACGTAAATATGCAGAGCATAAATGTGTCTGGGCAGGTGCCCTGAACGCCTGGTGGCCATGCTAGACCTCGGAGTCGCGGGGATGATCCGCCTAATAATTTGAGTACTTTGCACCCCGACAGCAAAGCAACGTCCCCATTTTCATAGCCGTGCCTAGAATGTTATAAGTCGCTTGCATTTGTTTTTCTATTCTTTAAGTGTGATGCGTGCAGAACGTGCGACACACCCTTGTTCGCTGTTGCTGGCCGCCCATTCTGATGCTTAGAGGAGTCTAAGCCTCCCCCGGGTCCGTCCTGCAGATTCATAAATGCAGGTGTAAGTGATTGTGTTACAATGAAGGCCGCAAGACCCGTTTTGGAGTACCCCTGTGTGCAGGGGGTGCTCCTCCTGCAGGTAGTGCAAGTCAGAGCCATTGACTTCCCTGGAATAAAGGAGGCATCGGCAGCGCAAGAAATCTTCTTATCTCACCTTATAAGGCACGTCAAATGTGATTTGGCTATGGCTGGAGTCGCCCTGCCCCTGTGTCGGGTGTGTGTGCCGATTGAGGAACTGGTGCAAGGCAGGCCCAGCCTGAAAACCAGAGCAGGCAGCATCTGGGAGGCTCCCTCCTTCCTCAGGCCCAGTGGTATGTCTCATGACAATTGTGGCCCCTCGGACCCCCGGCCCGCGAGGGGTTAAGGGGGGGGAAATCCAGAGGGAAGGCGAAGAGGCTTTCCACAAAATGACGGATATCAGGTGGACAGGCCAGGCCAGAAGTAGGTAAAGAGCACTCGGTTACTGCTTTATTTGGCAGCGCTTATATGCTCGAAGTTCGAACAGGGCGACACAAGGGTGCCGATTGAGTCCAGCAGTAATGATTGGGTAAAATGAAATATTTGATACTAATAAGAATATATTACAGCAGTCAGGCAACAGACACATTTTCATGTCCAACACAATCTGCTCATAATAAACAAAGGAATGTGTTAGGGGTTAGAGGCTTGAATCCTTAAAACAAAATGCCTCCCAAAAAGAAGGTGGAGGACGAGCAGCAAGCCCCTCCCCTCTCCGCAGCCGTTGCCCGGCGTGACCATGTCAGCAACACCCCATTCCCCCACCCTGACCTGTTCTTCAAGGTCTATGAGTCTGAAGAGGATGAGCCAGAGAGCAAAGTGCGCAAGGACGTGCTGAGGCTCCAGGTGCGAAAGGCGTTTGATCATCATTTGACACTCTGCAAAGTTACACATAGACTTTTTGGACTGCATTGCCACTACACAGCTCTCATGCACATGCATGTACACACGTGACCGCAGGAGAAATGGCTACGGGAGAACGGGCGACGGTGGCCTGAGGCGGTGCGTTCGTTTTGTGGAAGCAGTGACAGCAAATGGAAAGCAGTGGCAATGGCTATCGAGGGCCCATCAGCAGCAGCTTGCTGCTATTTTTAGCAGCAACAGGAAGGCTACATGGCAGCAGTGCTTCGCTTGGCCCGCTCATTTGTAGGGCGCTTCACACTGTCAAATGGGGAGGGTCAGCGCTCCTGCGCGTCCCTTGTCGCGCAGCATTCACATCATTAACAAGCAAGCCTTCAATCTTCCTCTTGTACACAACGGCAACTGCCATTGCTTGTTGTGCACGGAAACCTTAGGGCATAGAACATGAGCGTGTGTTTTGCC
>Ga0307963_1000800_pt1 | contig 22494 bp, 21 predicted proteins | sample OrgLakmetagen594_FD_201829 | JGI IMG/M metagenome (GOLD analysis project Ga0307963, IMG submission 201829) | Saline water microbial communities from Organic Lake, Antarctica - #594 | ecosystem: Environmental > Aquatic > Non-marine Saline and Alkaline > Saline | place: Antarctica: Organic Lake... | reverse complement strand
TATGCTTGCTGTTTACAGGGTTCCCGTCCCTCCCTCGAAAGCTGCAAACTCAGCCGTCGAAGGTCCCTCTGGCGGTGATGTGTGCTTTGCTGTTTAAAGGGGTTGCTGTCCCACTACGTGCTTGTGTAATGCTGCTGTAAAGCTGCTGTGCGCCTGCTGCTGCCCCGAACCCGACTCGCTGTTTGCCTGAGATGGTTCAAGTAAAAATGTGTATAAGGTAACGCTGTTTAAAATGATATTTTTTTTTCGAGTTAGTAAGATGTATTGAGGCAGCGTACGAATGATGACGCTAGGCGGTAAGTAGTAAGGTAAGGTAAGTAGTAAGGCATAATCTAAGTAGTAAGGCATAATCTAAGACGTACGAGAGCTCAATGGAAAACTACAACACAGCAATTTAATCCAAGATTAAAAACAGGAAAGCAAAAAAAAGACCCCAGTCTGGTGAAGCTGTGTGCAAAGCAAATAGGTTTCAGCACCTTAGTCCTCACTCCCAGCCAAGGATGTCCAGCCACACCAGGCAAGCAAACGAGCACCATAACGAACGCATTTCCACTGAGATCCAACACCCCCCCATCAAAAGATTACGAAGAACACCAGAAACAAGGCCTAAGATTGAGTAAAAATCGCTTCATTAACGTTTTAACAAACCTGATGCTCAGCATGTACCGCCCTAAAGCCAGGCAGCCAGTCTCCATCTTGGCCTGCCTACTGCCACTATAGTAGTCCGCTCGAGCAAGGTAACAGGGACTCAGCCTGGCCTGTGAAGGCGCTTTCATTGTAAGAGATTACAGAAGGCAAGCTTGCATCCTTGCCTTCGTAGTGTTACATCGATATATATGCCTCAAAGGGCGTCTCAGTGGAAGCTTGGAAAAAGCCTGAAACCACACCTGGCTAATTAGCTACGCGTTTCTCATCTTGGAAATCCCCGTTTTCACACAAATTGCAAACATGTGTGCACCTGTCAGGACTCCTGCCATATAAACTCCTGCCAACCCATTTTCACACTTCAACCCATGTCCTCAAATCCTGAATCGAGCTACGTTCCTCATGACGTTTTGCTTAAAACCATCTTCAATTACTCCGGCAAGACAAATGGTGCACGTACATCAGAAACCGGTCTATTATTACGCCAAGTAACCAATTGTGGTGTTGTGATGAGCCACAGATTTGTCTAAACAAGAGCAAGGGTCTTGACCGTGTGCCTTTCTCCAAAATGCCTGATGCCTGGTTCTGAGGTTCATGCGCAAATTAGAAATATCCGGGAGAAGGGCTCACAAAAGTACCAGGGGCAAGAGCTGCCCCATCCATCTGTACAACTTTGGTGGCCTGAATACAGCTCACATACCAATTCCCTCTGTAGCATATAGCGATGCGTTTAGTAACATGAAGTCCACGTGAAATTACACATTGATTCCTTAAAAAAAGTTGCATGTTTCACCCGCAAACTGCACCCAACCAGCCTCCATAACATGCTGTTCCTTCTGGTGGTTCCTATTCACACTCCACACACAAGGACAAAAGTCTTGCTTCGACTAAAGTTGCAGGGAGTGGCTGTGTCACCACAAGGTAACATGCCAAGCTCCATCGGCAGGTGTTCACGATTCAGTCTCGATTGCTAATTCTTGAGAGGCAGCAGTTTCCTCCTGTGGTGCCTCTGGTGCCTCTTGCTGCTGAATTGTAGGCGGTGCTGGTGCTGCCCCTGGAACTGGTGGGAGGTTGACTGGCTGCTGACGAATGGGAGAAGGCCGCCTGGGTGGGGCCACAGGAGCACGCACTTTGCGCACGTTGTGCAAGTAAGCTGTCTGATGCTCGTACTGCTTTGCCAGCACTTCTCGCTGTATGTCGGGACTAGGTTTGATGGCCTGTGCAAAGGCAAAGTAGTTGCTAGGATGATTGGTTTTATGGGTAATTAATTGAAAGCACCTTGTGGGCAACTTTGAGACCAACACTGTGAAACGGATGCAAAATAACTTGAAGGTATCAAATTTAAATAAAATGCTTGCAAGATGATCAATAGGAAGTGCAAAGCTTTCATTGCAGCTGCAATATGACATGGCGTGAAAATTTGGAAACTGTGGGGCAGTGCAGTAGGCTGCTACAAAAAAGGACAGCACGTGACGAAGTACAGACAAGCAAAACCTCCCCTGCTTAGGATATACAGCAGGTTGGTGCTTTCTCACCGGCATCCACCACCACATACAATCTACCTTCCCTTGTTCTTTTTAAAGCAAAAACCCCTGACTTCCAAAAGTGTGCGACCTTATTAAGATTCAAGATACGCAGGTAGGGTTGGCCATTATCATAAATTTATACGGTGTATATACAGTAATTTTGGCAAGAAAGTCACCAAATTTACAGTCATATACGGTATATGTATCAGGCTTGTCGAGTTGTACGGTACGGTACAATTACGGTCTGTACGGTACGCACTGTACTTATTAAATTACGGCGTACTACCGTAATTGTCACACCGTACTTTACCGTAATTACGGTAAAATACGGTACGGTGTACGGTACGGTACGGTTGTTAGGCTTACAGGCTAAAGCAAAAAAAGTGCCTGGAGGGGCTCAGAACACATTTTCACAAGTTTTACAAAAGTGTCAGTTCTTCCAAAGTTCCAGCTGCATCTCAATCACCCCCTTTTCCACCCTCTATCGCTGCTAAATTAAACTATTGCTGTTGCTGTGACCTCTGGAAGGGAGCTGGCTCCCCAAGCCTGAAGGGGGGGGGCCCAGCTCAGAGGGGTTGGGGAGGCTGCTGGACTCCAGTGACTGCCTGCTTCTCTTCGCCGACATTATTAAACCATCTATATATATATACAAAGTATTGTATTGATTAAACCATCTATATATATATATATACAAAGTATTGTATTGATTTGTTGGCTTGCACGCAAGCCGTCAAATTTGTTGGCTTGCATGCCTTCAAATTTGTGGCTCTAAGGCCATGTACGGCCAGACCGTACAAGTACGGTGGGCACCGTACTGTACGGTCGGACACCGTCTTTTCAAACAGACCGTACTTGCACCGTATTGTACGGCGTATTACGGTACGGTACCGTAATTACGGTCGAGAAAGCTGAAGTACGGCGTATTTCAACAAGCCTGATATATATATATATATATGAGGTTCTGGCTAACCCAAAAAATACGGCATTAAGAAATTAAATTGAAGCTGCCGCACCACCGCCTTTAGCAACATTGTTTACACAAAAACTTGCTCAGAACACCTCACCTGCAACCGCTTAAAAATGGTAAGGTTGTCCTTGGCAATCTTGTCTTCTCGCCGCCTCCGGTTGATGGAAGCCCCAGCAATTGGGGCTGATGGTAGGGGTGTGGCTGTGGTGGCTTTGGCGGTAGGGGCTGCGTGCGTCGAAATCTCCAGAAGCTTTTTACATAGCTTACCATTGTCGGCGTTGATGCGAAGCTGCTCAAATGCAGAGTGTGAGTAGTCAAGGCGCTCAAACCTCTTAGCGGTGTGGTTTGCTGGGGGACCGGTGAAGGTGAACTTTTTGCCGCCTGGCAAGCCGGTTGTGTTGGCTGCTGAAGGAGCTGCGTGCGTCCGGGGGACAGGGGGAGAAGGGGCAGCATGGGGTTTGGGGGCGGGAGGAGGAGGAGGGGGGGGGGAGGGCTTTGGACTCGGCTTAGCCTTGCTAGCACTTGGCCTTAGGGCAGCTGGAGGAGGAGCCTGGTTCTTGACAGAGGCTGGAGGAGGTACAGTAGAAGAGGGAACAACAGCTGCTGCGTTGGTTTGAAGCGGTTCTGCTGGTGGCTGTTCTGCTGATTTATCTGAGGTTGAGGGAGGGACAGAGGAATCTACTTCAGCTGCTGTTGTAGAAGAGGGGAGGGGGACTTGGACTGTGGCAGAGGAAGGCTCAGCAGGAGAGTCTGTGGGGTTTAAAGATTTTAAAGAGCTTGAAGGGAGTGGAGGTGGCACATCTGAGGGCCCCTGCTCCACTCGCTCTGTTGCCTTGATTGGCTCCGACGGTCCTGCTGGCTTTGCTTCGGCGTGCTCTTCAGCTCCCTCCCCAGATGGCCCAGGAGACTCAAGCTGGGCAGTTTCTTCTGCAGGATCCTGTGAAACAATTTAAAAACACGAGGGCTTAGAACATGAGGTCTTGTCCCGATACCCCAGATGAACACACATGATGTTGAACTGCACATCAACATACGTTCACCCATGCACACACACATCTTTTCGCACAAGCTCACACATACACTTGTTTACACATGCGCACATGCACCCACCCACCCACACCACACGCACACATACCCACGCACACACCCATATATATATACACACACACATACACACACTGACACACACAAATGCACACACTCACACACATGCAAAGAGGATGCAAGCTCATGTTGTCAATACCGTGTACGGTTGGAAAAAGCGCACACCATTTGCACGCACCTGTGGTGTTTGCTCTGCATCTTCCTGCACTGGCTCTTCCTGCTGCTTTAGGTCTCCCTGCTCTTCCTCCTGCTTTGGCTCATCCTCGGCTACTGCCTCCCCCTGAATGAGCAGACATGCCTTCGAGCTTAGTGTACACTTAAACACATTAAATCACGCGTAAAGGTTATAGCTTTATGATGCGATTACCTGGTTCACAGGCTCTTCAGTCGGTCCAGGCTCTTGGTCGCCTTTTGGCGCAGCTTCATCAGGGTCCTCCATGTACGACTAATTTATTTATATTTGTGTCTATATAAATTGGGAATCCCTAAAGGGGTGCAGGTATTCAGTCGAATTTAACTGAGGCCACGAGGTCTAGGTACTTGGTCAAACACGTATGAAAACTTTTGTTTCTTTGTAGGTCCAAAGGAATGAAGATGTTATAAACTCCAGCTCTTAAAGTCAACGCCATGCAAGTGAGCAGCACACGCAGACACACACACATATACACACACACACGCACAAACACAAACACACACATACACACACATATACACACATACATATGCATACACTCACACATGCACATACTTTAAACACATACATACATAGCCGCAAGCACATGCACAAACACTTCTCCATTCCTTATGCAGTGTAAAGATGGAGCGAATGGCAGTGCCTGCGGTGTGGGGGGTACTGCTGCGTTGAGCCAGCGCAGAGTCTTGGAGCTCAGCAAGACCCTTGAGCAACTGCAAACAAAGCTGAATGTGCAGCATGCAAGGAGTAGCCCTAGGGTTTCACCAAGGAAGGGATCTACCGGAGAGAGCAGTGGACCCAGCAATAGGCCTAGCAGCCACATGCTTCGCGATGCAGAGCAACAGCTGCAAGAACTGACAGCCCGGCTGGAAAAGGCCCAGAGCAGGAGTAAGTGAGCAATGTCGGATGCGGCAGAAAAACAAGATAGGCAACACAAAGGATCAGCTCAATCACACGATCCGGCAAGCACACCTGCCATACGTGCTATTATAAGTTGCCTAACCCTTTCCAAAGGCATATGCACACGACGGCAACTCAAGTTTATCTCTCAACAGCAAATAATTGACTATTTTTACCGTCTGTTTGATCATCATCATCATCATCATCATCATCATCATCATCATCATGGTCTCAGGTGCGACCGTCAGGCCATCTCCCAGCAAGGCTTGCCAACCCACGATAGGAGTGAGCACACCTCAAGCTGACCACAGCAGCCAGCTGGGAGGTAGCAGCGGTCCAGTCAAGGTGGGAGGGGTGCAAGGACTGGGCAGCGTCCCCATGCCCGCATCAGCCAATCTAGAGCATGCGCGCAGACAGCTGGAGCGTGCCACTGCTCGCCCCCTGTACATCAGCCAAGCCCAACAGCCCTTTTCGCCATGCACACGTGGCAGCAGCGGCTCTGCAAGTAGCAGCAGCAGTGGAGGGGAGGGGAGGCATGTTGCAGGTGGGTCACGCATGAAGACACATTCACACAACCAACCTCTGCACATAAACTCCTAGTTCTTTGGTTGAATGCACTTACAGAGTGCGTGTTCCCGCAGCCACACATGCTTACGCACTCAACCAGCTGGCTAAGGCACAAATACACACCTACGCACACTTATACCTACACCCACACACAAACATACATATAAATGAACACACGCAAATACACACACCACTCGTGCACAGGGCGAGGGGGAGGACTGGGAGAGGGCCCTCGCCACCACAAGAGGCGCAGCCACCGCAAGCAGGGAGATGCTGCTCTGACAGCGATGCTCAACACCAAGCAGCCCAGCAGCATTGAGGTGCTACAGCAGCAGCTTCAAGAGCTGGGGCAGGCAGTGGAACGAGCAGGGCCCCATGCCCTGAAGCACAGGCCCTCTGCTCCGGGAGCAATGGATCCGATTTTGCAAGCCTCTGCAAGGGTATGGGTGGCTTTTTGGTTTGTTGTGGCAGTGATGTGTTATGGGTGTGTGCACTGGAAACCTTGGTGGTGCGGGTGTTCTACCTGCAGATCAATTCAAGCGCAGGCATTGCTCCTTTACTCTTACAAATTGATCTTGTGAGCGCCTTGCCTGATGAGTGAGTGGATGGGAGTGCAGATGTGTGATTGCCTCTGTATAGTTTGGGCGGTAAGAACAAGTTTTGGAATCAACACAAGTGTAGCCCCCGCATCCTGTTCGTGTACTTTGCACTACGCTTGCTTGAATGTCACATCAACTCCCCAGTCCTTGTTCAATTTGAGCTGTGTGCAGATCAATCCTCATGGTTTGATGATCTGAGGCATGCACTTGCGCTTCCCGCCGTGTAGGTTAACCGCATGGGCAAGGAGCTGTGCTCCTCTAGCACCACCTCCACAGCCGAGCCCCTCCTCCCCTTCCACTCAGGCAGCCACAAAAACGGACGCGTCACACCCTCTTTCCTGAACAGACTAGCTGATGCAGCCAAGGAAGCAGCGGTGTGTGTTGTGTTTGTAGTATGTGTGTGCATGTCCGTTTATACTATACTGCACGCCTCCTGCTATATATCTTAATTCACGTGTTTTACGTGTACTTTGTGAGATATGTAAGCAAGCTATTGAAGCGCCAGCAAAGCTCAAGACCTCAATTACCATTTAAAGCAAGTGCCACCTGCGCAGGCAAATGAATATGGTGTGCTGCAACATGTTTCCTGCGCTCAGCATCTATATGTATACGCACACAAACACACATACACACATACACACACATATTGCACTTACTTGCTGCAGGCAAAACGCTCCAGCCACCACCCACCCCTCCCTGGACCGCCACCACCCCACCAGCACCGCCTCACACAGCCACACCACCAACACCTACAGCAACCAAGCCAACCCGCCCCCCTCCTCCGCCACCTGCCTCCCCCTTCTCTCCACCCCCCCCACACGCACTACCATCAACCTCCGCACACGCATGAGCAGCAGCCGCCGCTATCAAACAGTGTGCATATCCCATCTGGATTCATGCACACGCAAGGTAGTGGGACGCCTACTCAGCAAGGACTACCAGCACACCGCATGGTGGTGGCCGAAGATGGCATCGGACACTTTAGGCTCGCATCTAATGGCCCTGCTGTTGGGACCACCCACCAGACAGACGGCTCCTTGACAGGCAGGTTTTTAATAGGAAAATATAATCCTTGAAGCACTGTTGAGGCCGGTGTTATCGTTGGTGGGCCGGTTGTTTATTAGTGATGAGTCACTGCATTTATAGTGGATGCAGGACTACTGTATCTGCATAGACCAGGCATGTGCTTGTCTGTCTCGGCTCTGGGTACCCCTCTGCCTCCCCCCAAAAAGAGCGCAGTCTGTGGAGTAAAGGCAGCTATTCTGCATTTCCCTATTGCACACCTTTTTAAATCCTCATTTCTGTAGAGAGTACTACCTTGAGACGGTAGCAATGCAGGGTTGGCCAAAACTACGTACATATGGTCAGAATCTCTTTTCCTAATATCTAATATCCATATGTACTGTCACACACACATCTACATACACACACGAGCACACATACACACAGGCAAACATATACATACATACAAAGGTGCATACATGCTCAAAAACGTTAAATTCACACGTGCTTGTAGGAAAGAGCGCCCCCCATCCTGAGACAGGCTCAGGGATACGCGCACGTGAGGAATTGGGGGTGCGGTTGCAGCAGATCAAAGAGGAAGTGGAGCGTGGGATGGCCTTGACAGGAGCCACAGGAGAGCATTTGAGAGGGGAGGCTAGGGGAGAAGATAGTTCAGGTGGGCTTGACAGCAGAGAAAGGCGGGCAAGTCGTGGGGGTGCTCATGTGGGGGGGGGGAGCCTGTTTGATTTGCCTGCTTGGAATGGTGGTGGTCACCAGGAGGTATTGCTAGGGGGTGCCACAAGCACGCAGCAGCAGCGGCAGCAGCAGGAACAGCAGCAGGAACAGCAGCAGCAACAGCAGCAGCAACAGCAGCAGCAGCAGCAGGAGCAGCAGCGGCAGCAGCGGCAGGAACAGCAGCAGCAGCAGCACTTGGCTGCAGAGAATGCTGTGCTGCGTCTGCAGCTGGCAGAGGTGCAAGGGCAGCTGCATGAGGCGCAGCTTGCACAGCACACACAGGTACGTCTGTGTTTGTAAGGATGTTTAAGTTTATTGTGCTTGCACTTGCGTGATGATGTATGTGCGCTGCTGTGGCAGAGGCTAGGTCAAGGGTGTATGTAGCACAGGTGCGTTTTATGCTAGCCTCTCTTTGCTTAAGCCTGCCGGCATTTTAGGTACTCTAAAAAGTACCAACACGGCGTGTAGCGTGTTTATTAGCTGACTTAATCAGCAGCTGCTTCAGGCCTCAATGATTTGAGATGCCATGTGTGCAAAGGGTAGTGCACCGTGAGTGTGCTTTTGGGGAGTGCCACGGTAACGTGCTTTGCATGTATGATTGAGAAGGCAAACTTGTGCACGCCCATACCCATGCTTGCCAAGACTCTGTTTGGGCTGGAGCGGCGTGAGTTTTGCTGTTGCTTTGTACACGTAAACAACAGCTGAAGCCCACCCTTCCTTACCCACCTCATTATGCGTCACATCACACTCGTGCACACACATCCACACTGCTACACAAGAACGAGCTGCTACCATGCCTTACTTGTGAATGTACCACCAGTTGTAGGAATCACCTCCCTGCTTGCTCAAGTGTGACTTTGCAAGAAGCACCTGCTGCCGACAGCTGATGCCTCACCAGCTGTCCAGCATACATTAGTGTTTACTCCTTAACTCCTTCCTCTCTTTCCTCCCCCTTGGTGCCGTAGCCTGTCACCTGTGATCTTTCCTCCACAGCCTGTCACGTGTTATCTTTCCTCCCAATAGCCTGTCACGTGTTATCTTTTCTCCACAGCCTGTCACGTGTATTTTTTCTCCACAGCCTGTCACCTGTTATCTTCCTCCACAGCCTGTCACGTGTATTTTCCCCCCACAGCCTGTCACCTGTTATCTTCCTCCACAGCCTGTCCACTCCTCTCTTTCCGCCACGGCCTATCACCTGTTCCCGCTGTCAATGTCACTCCTTTGCTCCCCTCATTCCTACTACGCCAAGGTGCTCTGCAGCCTGTGACCCTGTTTCATTCTTACAAAGTGCCGCAGCTTACCATGAGTCGCCAGTGTGCTACTGCTGATTGGCTTTTACCCTGTAATGTCTCTTACACTCAATTGCTTTCTTCCTTTGGTGCTACAGCCTACCACTCTGGCCCAGCTGTCAGCCCCCTGCCGCCAGTGCGCTGGCACTGCTGCTCGGCTGCAAGAGGCCCAGGTCTCACACACAGAGCAGGAGGCAGAGCTGGCCCAACTGCAGATCCTGCTGCAGGTGCGGGTTGGCTGCAGGGATGGACTGTGTATTTACGTTTGTGTGGGTATGTGTGTGTGTGCGTGCGCGCGTGCGTGTGTGTGGTGTGTATATAAAGGTATATAAAGTATGTACAGTGTGTGTTCTGGTGAAGCGTGGTTTGGGGTAAGCAAACTTTTTAGAAGGTGGAGTTGTCTGGTCACTCTGTATAATTTAACAGTAAAATAGATACAGGGCTCAGGAGCTGTTGTATATAAAAGCAAGCACGTACAAGAAAGGAGTGAGCCAATGCTTTAATTCTGCAAACTGATGTTGCCAGTTCAGAATGCTTGCGTGATATCTATTGGCGTTTCCCTTTAAACCACACATACACACTCACACACACGCACACAAACACACACGCACGCATGCATGTACACACATGGCCACCTCTACCCACGTATGCAGGACGCTCGTACCCAGGACACGAATCGCCTAGCTCAGGTGGCTGAGTTGCAGGCAGCTGTGGATCGTCAGGTGTGTCTTTGAAGCCAATTCTGTTCAACGTACTTCACAGAGGCACACAAGATTGTCAGGCTTGCGTCCTCCAATGCATACTTTCACTCTGCATCAGTACAAAGTGTCCTCAAATATAGCCACAGGTACTGCCAGCGTCTCAGACTCTTGTTGCCAAACACAGATTTGGTTACAGACAAACGCATACAGCCTCTACATATAAGCACACATCATCACCCCTTCAGGCCAGAGACGCCACCACTGCTCATGCACACCTGGTGACCAAAATGCGCACCATCTACGCTGCTACAACTCGGCGCCCTCTTGTCACTGCTTCCGGCCCAAGTTCTGAGGCCAGTGGTGCTGATGAGGGTCAGGAGGAGGTTGACTTTCTGGCACAGCCGGATTCGTCAGCACTGGCAGAGGCCCTGCACAAGAGGGTGAAGCAGCTACTGTCTGAGGTGGAGGTGCAGGACTCCAGCCTGCGTACTATGGAGGTGAGGAAGCGTGGTCGTACGCACGTTTGGCGAAGACCGACCCAGGTGATGTCTAGGGGTACTGAGGTACTTTGAGAGGGGCTTGCCCGTCCCGCACAGATGCTGTTGTAGGTGTGGAGTGCAGGCACAGTCCCTGCGTTCTTTGGGGGTGACGATGCGTGGTCCTTGGCTGTTGGACACCCCAAGGAAAGGGATTTGAATGGAGCTGTCTGAGTAACAGGGCTCTGGCCTGCGCAGGGGAAAGGCTGATTGCTTGGAGTAGCAGAACGTAGCTTGACGCCTTTGTTCTCAATACATGGAGGTCATCTGATGAAGAGGCTTGTCAGGAGCGGCTGCGGACTGAGATGGAACAGGTCGAACACAGCGCAGGTTTTCGACAGGTGGTCGTGAGAGGATAAGTATGCAAATGTGGTGCATCGAGCGACAGAGTTCAAGGTTGTTTCTCTCCAAAGCATGTTTTCCTACTACCTTGGCTTTGACTGTGGCAGAGGGTGCTTTTCTGCAAAACGTATCCCCTTGCAGTGAAAACAGCGCGCACCCATAAAAAGTGGATAATACATTCTTTCAAGTTGCTAGGGCTGACCGTACATGAGGTCTCCGTACATGATGTCTACATTGTGTCTGATTATGTTCATAAGCACATGCTGCACTGAAATGTAGCTTCAATCTAAACTTACGAGAAGGCTTATAGAGTGTGTGTGTGTTTTGCGGGTGCTGTCTAAGGCACCATACTAGGCACTCACAATACACCTTGCATCGTGGTTGCCACCACCTTTTGTCATCAGCCTTTGTCACATCTCTTTGGGCAGCTTCCTCAGTGTCGTTCCCCCCTTCTCTGCCTATTTTCTTGCAGTCCCAGCTCAACCGTGCCCGTGTTATGTCTGGCCAGAGTACCTTGGAAGCAGAAACACTGGTGCGATGCATTTCACCTCCTGTACTAGCAGCGAAGGGTTTTTCAAAATAGGGGGTAAAAGTTGAGAGCAAACATAGGTCCCGAGGGAGGCAGAGTGTGTGGAAACTTGTTTGTCACCTTTAATTATTGCACCCTTTGCTGTGCAATATTTTTGTGTGCTTCATACTTGTGTGCAAAGTCTTTACTAGAATGACATTTAAGCCACCGGCAGGCTATGCTCTAAACTTAGCAAAAGCTATAAATGATGCCGGCATCTGCCTGCATGCTTGTAAACGTATGCAATGTAAGCCTTTGCCCTCTGTGTATTGCATCATCAAGTCGCTATGAACGCTGGCTCTGTCACTAGAAGTTTGCGCCCCTATGTCCCTAGGTATTGCCAGTGATCACAACAGAATGCGTGCTTTACTATCTGGCACCGCTCAAAAGCACTGCACGTGCTTGATAACCAAGGAGTCATTCGTAGAACGCGTTTACAGGAACTTGCCATTCCTTGCAGTGTGGCCTGTAAGATTCGCACTTTGAGACAGCAAAGCCGTACTTTCTGAGCACGCCGCGTGTGACTTGAAACAGGTGGCTGAGGCAGAATCTACTCGAGACGAAGCTATCAGACAAGGAAAATTGCAGCAGTCTTTGCTCCATCAAGTGCAGACGCTGCATAGCGCGCGTGAGCAGGAGGTGCGCAGCGTGTGCAAGCATGTGTCTGTGTATGTGTGCTTGTATTACATTTGTTTTCGTTTGTGCTTTAAGGTGAATATTGCTTTTACCTAAAGTGATGGTTGTGATGTGGTGTATTTGTAGTACAAGCTCTGCAGCTCAACAGTGCTACCAGTTTGTGCATGACTCTTTCAACGCTGCTGTACCTGCTTGATGCTATTTATACAGCGCAACTAATCTCAAAAAAAGTGTACTCAAGCCACAAAACGTATGCTACGTTCTTAACTGTGTGGCCCTGCAGGTGGAGGACCTACAGCACCGACTGCATGTCTCAGAAGAAGCCTTGTTCCGTGCCGAGATGGTAGGTCATGCATAGGTAAATGTGCTGAGATCTTGAGTGGGTCATGCACTTTACGATTACTCAACAATTACCAGTTGCCTTGCAACCTTTGCATCCTTTGCAACCTTTGACGCTCACCAACAGGGCAACAAGCGTCATGTTCACTGACTTATCCCACACTTCCTTAATCATTTGACTGAACCTTAGGAGGCAGCCTCCCAGGCAGCCCAGCTGCGCGAGTACGGGGCAGCGCTGGAGCACAAGCTAGGGAGGCTGAACGAGGACAGCCTGGATCTTAAAGTGGCGAAGGAAGATGCTGCGACCTTGAGAAAGCAGGTAAGGATGTGAGAAGCAAAGGAGGGTCAGCCTGTCACATAAGCACAGGGCTGTAGCGCTTGTAAATACGCATGTCCAGCGTCAAATGCACGGGTTTCTCCTACCTGAGAAGAGCAGCGACAACTAATAGTGATGTCTTGAACGAAAGCTGGCTGTCAACAAAACAAGCAGGTGATGCTCTCTAGTGTGGTCAGCTAGTCTATATTGACATGTTGACAGCTGCTGACCGTTGCACAATATAACGCCAACTGTTGTAGCATTCGTCCTATAGCAATTAGCAATGGATGTAATGCCTGTGTCGGAGCAATCCCTCTGTCCTTGTTCCAACAAGAGCACAAAGTCCAACAACAAGAGCGCAAAGTCACAGAACAAGAGCACACGAGTCACACAACTCACTGTCAACATATGTTCTTTCTATGCCTCTGGGTCTTGTGCCCGCAGGTGCAAGAGCTCCGAGGTCAAGTTAGGCGCAACGAGGACGCGCACAATGAGCTTGAAGCTGTGAAGGACCAGCTCTCTGAGCTGGTGCGTGTGTGGCTCAGTGTGAGCTCTTCGTGTGCTTCCTGCATTTTTGTGATCTCCGTGAGCCGCGTGCTTTCTGAAATTTTGTGAATTTTGTGATCTCCGTGAGCCGGTGACTTTTCTCTGAGCTGGTGCGTGTGTGAGCTCTTTGCGTGCTCTGTAGTTATGTGATCTCCGTGAGCCGGTGACTGTTCTCTGAGCTGGTGCGTGTGTGAGCTCTTTGCGTACTTTCCATGAGCTGGTGACTTTTTTGGTGAGCAGGAAATAACTATGGCCACAGAGCACCATTTCACAGGTGGGTTTCTGCAGGTGCATTCCCAGCTGCAGCACCACTGTCAGACCAGGTGCAAGCCATAGATAAGCACAACACCTCGTATGCAGCACGACATGTATTTGCAAACAACGTGTTTATAAAAAAGGGACGCTCAAAGCAGGCAAACGACAAAGGTCTCACGTTTCATTGTCACAGCTTCTCTGCATGCCAGGCTCAAGCCTCAGGCCTCATGGATACCATTATGCACTAACACCACAAGCGTGCATGCACTTCCAAACTCCGCCCCTCCTGCCCAGGTCACCACAGCATCACAGCACGCAGATCAAGCCCAGGCTCTTCAAGACACCGTGCGCTCCCTGCACTCTCAACTGGCAGCAGAGCAGGATCTGTCCGAGGGACGGGCCACCAGCCTTGAGACTCTACGCAAAGATCTGCAAGCCACACTCAGGTGGGAACTTCAGGTTGTGTGCTGTGCACTATCAAGCCACACGTGCAAATTTCAGAGCTATACGCTGTAGTGTGGTCTAGAGAAGTTGGTGCAGAGCTGACAGATGTGTCCAGGAGGTGTACACATCTGGGTGCATGCGCGTGTGCTCACATGCAGGCATGTACACACAAATACACTGCACATACACACATAACCACACACGTACAGGCACACACGCACACATACACATACTATCACACTGCACACACCTATACACACACATGCAGACACACACGCACACATATACACACATATACACACACACCACAGTCAATTAGAGCATGCCACGTCTTCCAAGGAGCAAATTAAAGCACAGCTTGCAGAGGTCGAACGTGAGGCGGCCTCCCTGCGCACAGAGACAGCTGAGCGCACGCGAGAGAACATCGCACTGCATCAAGTGAGGGAGTTTGGGGAGGAAAGGGGGGCGCAAGTGTGCACGGGTGCATGAACCTTAGGTGGAGTAGATACCCAACGGAACACCGAAAGAGGGATTTGGAACAGTGCTTGAGCTCAAGCAAAGTGCATGTGTGTGCTGATGTGCTTGTGGATGCGTGCATGGCAGATTGGATTGAAGGCATAGTATAAGGCATACGATTGCACTTAAACCGCCCTGCCCTGTGAGGCACACGTACATATATACAGTTCTTGGGTACCTATATACAATTAGTGAGTGCCATATATATATCAGAGGGGTTAACGGTGGAAATGCCTGAAAATGTGCATTTTTGCATTTAGAAGGCAGCCACTCACAGCCACTTCATCCGATCGACACCATTTTAGTACCAAAGCGTAGCTGGCATTGAGAGCTACCCGAGCATGTCCCCAGTGTTTTATGTGGGTCGCTTTGCGTGCTGAGATAGACTGGATTAAGCACACATGGTGCATGTAAACCCCAATGTGGTGATTTCCTTGGGGAAATGGCTCAAATCCTCATAAAACACCAACCACTCAGCCGATTTCTTTCATTTTTGTTGCAATGATATTCTTTTCTGATAAGGATTGTATACCATTTAAATATCCTAGATTGGTGCAGTGGGTGATCTGGTATGAAGAATTTGGTAAAAAGTGGGGTTCGCGCCGCGGGCAATTAGGCATGTGCCCCATTACTTGCACCATTCAAGCTCAGGGTGTTATCAACAGGGTGCTACATCTAGGTGCTATGCTTAGAAAGTGCAAACTATGGGGCCCATACTCTGGGAACATTTCAAAAGTACCCCCTTTTCAGTCCTCCGTCGACCACCTCTGTATGTTTATATATACAATTCATGGGTGCCATATATACAATTCATGGGTACCTATTTACAATTCATGGGTGGAAATGGTGCCAGAGACAAGATCAGGAATTCAGCATGGTCAATGCTGGTTGGATCTTTGAGAGTTGCCTGCCTAAAAAGACTGTTGCCTATCGCCTTATTTCTTGTCGAAAGATTTTTGCTACCTGCTACCTGTATGTTCTCCCTCTCTTTTTCCATGGACATAAGGGCCTGCTGGACAAGTCACTCATCTTCTTGCTTGCACTTGAACATCTTGCAGACAGCACAAACAGCACAAGAGCGTGAAGCAGCGCTGGCAAAGGCGCTTAAAGAGCTGGAGGAGGCCAGTAGTAGTGGCAGCATGATCACAGAAAATGTAGGGCTTAAGGTGGGTGAACCTCGCAGCTGCCTGTGTGTACGTGTATCTTGCCCTGGCAGAAACATTGTCCGAGGAGCTGGAAGAGCAACTTGGGAACATCTATGTGTTGTGGTGTGTGTGAGTGTGTGGTGTGTGTGAGTGTGTTGTGGTGTGTGTGTGTGTGTGTATGTGTGTGAGAGAGAGAGAACAGATGATCCCAATATTTGTCAGCCAGGTACACCCTTGAGTAGGTACAGGTAATGCGGCGAATCCCTTTGCGTGTTGAGGTACAGGGTGCTCAAAAGTTCCAGGATTGCAGGATTGTGATTGAGGTAATAAGTTGTTTAGATGCCAGACCTCCAAAAATGTTCAACGTGGGGTGTGACTGACCTCCTTTACCTGTCTGACACCGGTTTGTGTTTCTGGCGTACTCCTAGGCACGCGTGACTGAGCTTCAGAATACGCTTGGGTTGTGGGAGACCGATCGCCTGCGCCTTGTTGAGGTAAGCACTTGAGATTGCTCACAGGTTGCACGTTGTTTTCGACCTAGCAAGACCCCTGCACTGGGGTGCGTACTATGCGACCCCATCTTGAATAATAACATGCACGCAAGCATGCAAGTGAGAGTTTCCGTGCAAGCAAATGATTACATGTTTTATTAGCATTGGTGTTAGTGGCCGGCACGCGCGCGTGTGTGTGTGTTTGTGTGTGTGTGTGTGCGTGTGTATGTGTGCTGCACCTTGACTGATGCACTTATGCCAAACTTGATCCTGCTTCATCCAAGGCCATGTATGAGTCCAAGAAGCGCCCTTATGTATGCGCTAATGCTTGAAGCTGCTCACGTTATCTGTTATCTGTGTGGTGTCGTCCCACCACTTGGATCTTGCAGACCTTAACGACGGGCTCCAAGAACGCCCACAGCCGTGCTCAAGCTGTGGAGGAGCAGCTTCAGGTGGTGATGGTTGAAAAGGAGTCAGCTCACAACACGGCACAGACCCTGGCCAAGGACGTCCAGGTAAGGGGGAGCACCAGGGGCTGTGTTCGTTGGTACACACGCTTATAGGCTCATTTCTCATTTACTGATTGAGGAATTACTACACAAAGACGCCCAGGTATGGGTGAGCACTGGGGGCTGGGGGCTGGTACGTTGTCACACACGCTTCTAGGCTCGTTTATCACATAAGGAGCTACTTCTCAAGGACGTTAAGGTACAGGCGAGTACTAGGGGCTGTGCACGTTGGTGCACACGCTTTAAGGCTCATAAACCACTCAAGGAGTTGCTGCTCATAGAGGGAAGGACTGGCGTGCGTGTGCAACCCAGCAGCCTCCCCTCTACAAACTAGCAGCAAAGCTGACTTTGTGCAAGCGTGTTGGGTCGCAGCTCCACAACTGTTGAACTAGGTGCTCATATATATATATATTATATAAATATCAAGGTACAAGGAAAGTCTGTATTATAACGTGTGCTTTCAATGGACAAATGGCCATTCTGCTTGCGGGCATTTTCCCTCCTTCTTAGCTTGTTTGCTGCCGACAACCTCTTCTCACCATTCTGATTCCAGTGAATCACCTGAAAGGATGTGCTGAAAACACATTGCCAAACATCCACACTGCCGAAATGAGAATGGAGCCATCAGGAGCTCTGACGCTTATTTTTCTCTTTGCCTGCTTGTGCACAAATGTTGGCCGTCCTTTGTACAACTCACCCTTGCTGCGTGCATATAAAAATGTGAAGTGTCAGCCAGACTTGTGTGACAGACAGAGTTTTCATGCAGGTAGATAGATGGGATGTCTTTGAGTTCTTGGTCGTGTACTATACACGTACCATTCTGGCCTACCATGCATAAACAAGGATAACAATGCAACTATATCGCACATCCTTCAGCAGTTATTTCTTTCTTTCAAATGCTTATGATGTGTGACCCGCCCTTATCTGTGCACGCTGGCAAGGGAGGAAGCAATCACAGGCAGCACAACCCTCTCCACATCAATGTTTTGATTATGGGAGTGAAGCCCGTGTACCACTTACCAGGTACCTTAGTTCTCCTCTACTACCATTACCGCAACTCTGAATTCATACTCCTCTACCATCATTAACGTAACACTGCCTTTCATGCAATGTAGTCCTTGTTGGCTGCCCTGGATGAAGAACGTGAGCGCACATCAGCATCCACCAAAGAGGCGGCTGCAGCTGCACAGGTGCGGAGGAGTGCAGTGAGGAGCTGAAGGTCCATTTACCAAGTTGCGGACCATCTGCAAGTGCTATTAGCTGAATTAATCACAAGCTGTGCAACGTTAAAATTGTATGTGCAGTTTCTTGCCCGTGTGGTGTTATGCTCTTACATGCATGAACCTCTAATCTCTGCAAGGGACAAAAAAGACACAATTCAGAACGACAGAAGCGCTTTTGGTGGTGTGTACGATTGAGATTATACTTTGCTGCCCTTCCATTTTACGTCCCCTCAGTCTGTGGCTGAAGTGGCGCGGCTCCGTACGGCACTGGCTCGCATGGAGGGCTGTGCTGATGAGTTGAGAAGCCAGTTGGCACAGACCAAGCAGCAAATGGACACCATGGTAGGCGAAAGTAGGAGTCTACATCTTGCTTTGCATGGGTCCATCTTGTGTACTCATATACACGTAATGCCTATATTGCTGCCAGCTGCAATCTCCTTTAAATAGGTAGGATTGAGGTCATATCACTTTTGGGGGTGGGGGGCAGAGAGGTGGTATGGGAGAGGGATCCGATGTATGCCTCTTTCTTTCAAGAAATGAGAAAGGCACTGCCAGAGCTTAGCACTCAATTTTTAAGAAGCAGGAGGAAAAACGTACGCAGGAAGCGTGGTTTACGGCCTGCAGGTACAGCGACAAACTTCTTGTAAAGCAAAGGAGAAAGGTTAGATAGGTAGCATGATGAATAGCCTGCATTTACTGTGTGGTATTTTGTCCAGGAATGTCTCCATAATTTGGACCTTATAAGCGCCACTGATTTGTGTAGAATGACAATTGTAGGAAGGCCTGAGCACGAGCAGCTGTTTTCAAGCACTATGCCTTAGGAGTTTGCAGTGCATTGGACAGCCTGTACCTATCAAACAAATAATCATAAAACATACTAGCTTTCGCTTGAGTTGCATGGTTACCTCTGCCAAGCCTTGAATTACTGCAGCTCTCCATGTCTGAAGCCTCCGCATTACGCCGACAACTGAAGGACGCAGAAGAGAAGCTGAGCATCTGCAACACGCAGGTGAGCCTTTTGTCCAATCAATAAAACCCCATATTCCGGTAGGACCTAATCTGGCTTTAGTGAAGAGAACGTCCTTCCTTGACACGTGAGCACACACACAACACACACACACGCACACAAATACTTATGTACGCTCATATGCACGTGCTTGACCTCTATGACTGTTCATCTTTCATAGGTGGAAGACCTGCGTGCAGCAGAGCGAGCCTACCAGCAGGCCATCGAGCAGATAGAGACTGAGCTGCACAACTCCCAGGTATTGTTTGTCACAGGGAATCATAGAGTGGGAAGTCGCCCTTGCGATTAAATGGTGTGCAATCTTTTAAGTGTTGATCAATTTAAGTGCATGCTTCCTTATCAAACGAACAATGACGCTCTGCGTTCTGCTTGCCTTGGGTCCAAAAATCATCTGTAATCACACACCCACAGTCACGCAAACACACACACAGACACGCACACAACAAACACACACACACAAACATGCACAGGCAACTGCCATGCAAGCATCAGGATTAGTGGACGCGTTGCGTGAAGACCTCGCTGATGCTTGCAGCCGTCGTGATGAGCTGACTGGGAGGCTGGGCAACTTGGAAGGTCCTGACGGGCCCCTCAGCCGTGTGCGTGATCTGGAGGGGGCCCTACAACGGGTGAGAAGAAAGGCATTGTATGCATGTGTGTGTGTAAGGAGGCATTGCTCATTGTCAAGTGCATAAACTTCACAAACACAAAATTTGCAAACAGAAGTGGATGAGACACAATTCACCCTCCTGCATGTACATCAAACACCGTCATATTTTTAATGTGAAAGGAATACAGTGAAAGGTGGAAGGGAATCGCAGGTCCATAACAGAGGCGCGTTATTTCCAATTCTGTTCCCGATTCTCATCAGGAGCCGGTTTCAGGCCAATCCTCAAACGCTCTTGGTCCCCAATTATTTCCTCACTTTCCCCCAGGAATGTAAGGTACTCCGTGCCAAAATGGCTCCTTTTCCTCAAATGATGCTGAGCGTAATTACCTCTCCAATTTCTAAGACAGAGAAAACTGGTTGTCAATACATCGGAACATCTGGTTTAAACTATGTCTAACATGATCAAACATGTCCTTTTAATGTTTATGATCCCGTGGTACAGGAACGACACACATGTGGATCTCTTTCACAACAAATGGCCAATATGAGCCTGGAATGCGAGCAGATCTCAGAGGAACTCCAGAAGAAGGAAGCATTGGTGTACCAGCTTGATGGCACTGCACAGGTGAGGTGTTGGCAAGGTAGCATGTTCTTGCAGCACAAAAGGTCGAATTGCCATTACCGTGTAGCATTTGTTGTGATTGCTCAATCAAGCGTGCAATTTCCTCCAACTAAAGAGTGGAAATGCCATCCCTACACAACCATTTCATGCTGTTTCCCCCAAGGTCGGTCAGCAAGATATGCTGTTTTGTGCTAGCACCTCAGTACAGTCAGAATGCCGTCTGAATCCAGCTAGACTGCAGCGTCTGCAAGCTGGCTTTTATTCAAACTTCGTAACTCATTCCGATCTGTATGCTGTGCCACTGTGCTGCAGATCCTTCGAGAGGAAGTCACCCGCTTGAGACAGCAATACGGAGAAGAATTTGCTTGAAGGTTACAGTCCTCTGAATTATTGCTGCTGCAGCTGCATTAGAGCAACAACATTTGAACAAGAACATTATGGGGTTTGAGAGCGTTATGATGTGGAGCAGTCAAAGCTTCTCATGAAAAAAGCAGGTGTGGGGATGCCTCAAAGGGCGTCTCAGCGGAAGCTTGGCAAAGGCTTGAAACCACACCTGGCTAAACAAAGAAACAGGAGCTGGAGGAAACATGAAATAGATGTGTGTAGGAGAGAAAGTGTATAGAGAAAGAGGACATTTGTTTTGAGTAAGCAAAGGGAGCCGGTGCCTAACTCGCCAGGAGCAGGTCGCAGGCTACAGCCGGGTTGTGATTGCTGCCATGGCGGCTACCACGCTGAGGGACTGCCGTGTTGCTCCGCTGTATGAGTCTTAGCCGCTCCCGAGTATTTCCAGGCGTGTGCGCAGAGGCGTACAAGGGTGTTTTCCAGGGGGCACCACGCGGGGGTGCTCATACATCGCCCCCCTTTGCAGGATAGTCCAGCTGATTACAGAGCAGAGCACCAGTTTCATGGCAGGTATTGCTTGCAGATTTCTGTGGACTCATCAGTAGCAATACACACGTCACGGTGCTACGTCTGTCAAGACCCCATAGCAGTATTTACTAGAACACGTGACGTCTCCGTTTTCCGCCGAGCATCTCCAAAAGCAACAACTGGTGCCCAGTCTCTTGCGGGCTAAAGTAAGCCACAGAAGACAATGATCAAAGAGTTTGTTACAAGAGAGGCACCACGAACATACCTGATTTTCAAATTTTAAGGGAGATCGCAACTCAGTAGGCACCCTTCTACTATCACCAACTCTCAAGTCCTTGTAGCTTGATATGTTAGGGGGCGCCTACATTGTTAAAAGTTTCACTCAATTGGTGGCAGCGACGAATTGTGTGACAACCAGGCTGTCGTAGCAAATCACTGTCACTGCAAAATAATAGACTCAGACAACAACCAAATCACACAAATCGTCACTGCCAACGATTGGGCGTGACAAGTTATTGACAGTTGAGAGTTTCATTTTGTCTTGTTTGATATGCTGTATGTGCCAGTCTTATTGATGATTGGTGGCGCCTTCAAACCAGAAGGGATATTTAAGCGACAGATACAGTAAGGGCTCCTTTTGGGAATCTTACTCAAGGAAGAACTTCTAAACTCAAGGAAGAAGGGTCTTACTTAAGGAGTCATGGTCATCATCACCTTGCAGTTCACAGAGCTGAAGCATGAGCGTTTTGAAACACAAAATGTCACGAAAGCGCTTCTTTCACTAGCGATGCTTCTTCTGTTCCAAGAGAGAGCTGCAAAGCAGCGGCACGTCCTTTTTTGCTCATCTTTCGGATCCAGGTCTTGCGTAGTATGTCCACAATTTTTTCCCGTGTTTCCTTCAGTCGAAACTCTGCACTCACAGAACGGTAATTCAGTTTGTGAGAAACGTTGCAGGATAGAAAGCTTTCATACCAAGTGTTGGCAAAAGAAACATCGCAGGATGACGAAGAAAAAGAGTCACTCTATTTTTCTCGCCTGTTCCCACGTCGCATTCCCATAATATACATATTTTCCCAGAGGGGGCTGACTGAGCCAAAAAAAGGGTCTTTTTAAAATGTGAATTGAGCACGTGCGCCCTAAGTTGCTATGTTTAAGCTTAGCACCCAGAGGCAGGCGTGCTCTGAATTTTTATTTGCACCTAAGCTTGAACATAGCAACTTTGGGCGCACGTGTCTGATTTTCCGCGGCGTGGACCCCACTTTTCACCACAA
>Ga0307963_1000797_pt1 | contig 22568 bp, 21 predicted proteins | sample OrgLakmetagen594_FD_201829 | JGI IMG/M metagenome (GOLD analysis project Ga0307963, IMG submission 201829) | Saline water microbial communities from Organic Lake, Antarctica - #594 | ecosystem: Environmental > Aquatic > Non-marine Saline and Alkaline > Saline | place: Antarctica: Organic Lake... | reverse complement strand
TGGGCCTGGAGGATGGCTTGAAATGACGGATGGAGGCCCTGGAAGATGGCTTGAGATGACGGATTGGAGGCCCTTAAGAGTGTGGCTTGAAATGAATTCAGAGTGTTCCGGAGGATGGCTTGAAACGAATTGGCAGTGTGGGCCTGGAGGATGGCTTGAGATGACGGACTGGAGGCCCTTGAGAGTGTGGCTTGAAATGATTTGAGAGTGTGGGCCTGGAGGATGGCTTGAGATGACGGTGGATGATGGCTTGAAATGACGAATGGAGGCCCTAGAGGATGGCTTGAAATGAAGAGAGAGTGTTCTGGAGGATGGCTTGACATGAATTGACAGTGTGGGCCTGGAAGCAGCAGGTTGCAGCACAAACTAAACAAAATGAGCAGGGAGTATCAAATTGTACGTTGGTCATGTGATCATGTGCAATATCTTTACGGTTCTAATCAAGTCTTCAGATCAGGGATGGCCAGATGTAAATAACTATAGGTTTAGATATACACGGCTTAACATATAAAGGGCCAGGGTCGTATGTCTTCAACTTGCATGACCATAAATACGCGAATGTCCCTGCTTAAAAGCGTGTCGTGCATACAAGCACTGTGAATGCGTGCAAAAGTAGGTGGCACATGGCACACAACATTTTATGGCGAGATTGTAGCCATGATTCAAATGCGCACCCCTCTGTGGCGAGTCCTTTGTTGCGGACAGCCCCTACCACAGCCGAGAAAATCTGTTGCCAATTGGCCTACACACAATAAGCTGCTCTAACGCTGCACGCACGCTCGTATTAATTTTGTGCTCCTGGTTACAAGGTTTACAAGTTTTACAATTAAAGGCCTTCACACAAAGCGTTCCTGGTTACCTCTCCCATTTTATGTGGGTTTTTTGCCAACAGAATGAGCCAGGGGCTGAAAGCAGCACAGGAAAGGTCTGCACACACAGACATGCACAAGTGTGTGTGTGTGTGTGTGTGTGTGTGTGTGTGTGTGTGTGAACACACTCTCAATTGCATTACTGACTGTGCCAATGGTGTGTAAGGGCCGAAAGCAGCTGCACACACACAAACACACACCCACAGCCGCATAGACAAACACATACATACACACACATGTGCGCACACGACAAACACACCCACACAGCCACACACTCTTGAAACTTAAAACATACAAACTGAATATCAAACTTATCGCTATAATGTGCGTGTTGCAGAGGTTGCAGAGGTTCCAGAGAAAGCCATCAGTCAAAAAGTTGGACTGCTAGGCTGCGTATGTCATCACTGTTGAAGTGTGTGCGCGTGTTAAAACGTTTTTTTAATCATAGGTTCCCTGTTGCTGACCGCGCTAATGCCGTGAACCAATGGCTGAAAGCCGCAGAAGCTGAGCCATCAATGATCAAAGCTCCTTGGCTGCTGATGCTTGAGTCGGACTACACCTGGATCAAGCCCTATCCAGTAAGCAGTGCTGTTGTTTCTGTGGCTGCATGTATTTGCTCGCATGTGTGTGATTGTGCTTTTGCATGTATGTTCACATGTGTGTGTGTGTGTGTGTGTGTGTGTGTGTGTGTGTGTGTGTGTTTGTGCACCTTGGCTGCTGATGCTGAGTTCGACCACACATGGATCGAATCCTTTCCTGTACGTAGCGCTGTCGTGACTGTGTCTGCGTGTATGTATGTTCACATGTTTGTGCGTGTAAGTTCACATGTGTGTGTGTTTGTCTGTATCTTCACATGTGTGTGTGTGTGTTTGCGTTTATGTTCACATATATGCGTGTGTGTGCATTTTCCTCTCTCACAGGCACATGCACACGTGTGTGTACTTACTTGTGTGTTTGAAAGTATGTGTACTCTGTACTCTGTAATGCGGCCGCTTTCAAATTTTCAATTCCACCTAATGAGCAGTGTTGTTTTACGCAAGCCAGTTCCTGCACCTGCGCACAACACAGCTGTTGTTGATGGGTTTAGATTGCTTAACACACACGTACTTACCTACCTTCTACGTCTGGTACTCTTTCACCCACAGAACCCAGGCAGTGCCTACAACCCTACCGTGCCTGGCCAGTCCTTTGCCTTTGACTACATCGCCCCTAGGAACCCACGTGCGTGTGTGTATGTGTTTGTGTGAATATGTGTGTGTGTCCGTGTGTGTGTGTGTGTGTGTGTGTGTCCATATCTGTGTGTGTGAGTGTGTGCCTGTTTGTGTGTGTATGTGTATGTGTGGATGCCAGTGTGACCAATCTGTGTGGTTATGAGTTGGAAGCAAAATTGTGATCTTGTGTATTCAAATTGATAATAAGACAAGTATGCGCGCATCATGAATTGTGCATGTATGCTGAAGGTGTGTTTAAAGCTAAATTTACGCTCACATGTTCATGCACACACACAATACGCACACACATGCACTCAAATACAGATGTGGTGAAGATCCCAAAGGACACACGCCTCACGTGCACACACACTCACACGCACACACTCACAAACACACGCGTATGCACAACTGCAAACACTCAAACTCACACACACACAAACACACACACAATCACACACACATACTCACACATGCAGATGTGGTGAAATGCTGAAGGACAAGTGCCCCACGCGTGATTTTTTACTCACACACACACACTCACTTACACGCATACACACACGTACACACACACATACACACACACGCACACACACGCACATGCAGATGTGGTGAAATGCTAAAGGACAAGTGCCCCACGCGTGATTCTTTACTCACGCACACACACTCACCTACACGCATACACACACGTACACACACACACGCACACACACGCACACACACACGCACATGCAGATGTGGTGAAAATGCTGAAGGACAAGTGCCCCACGTGCGACCCCTCCAGTGTCCCTAACTCGGGGCCTGCTCCTGTTTTGGCCAGGTTTGAGGATTTCAAGGTGAGGTTTTTGTCATAACAAAAGACTTCAGGGCGAGAAGTCTCAAGCCGCACATTTGCAGAGCTGTGAAGTGTCTGAGAAGTTCAAGGTGAGGATTGTAAGGGTCTTATCTCAGCTAGACCACGATCAGGCCATGTGGTGACCAGGTTTGAGGATTTCGAGGGGAGGGTTGGAAGTTGTCAGGATTTGAGGGTGAAGTGTCTGAGAAGCTCAAGGTAAAAGTTCCAAGGTTCTCATCTCAGCTGAACCACGATCAGGCCATTTGGTGACCAGGATAGAGGATGTCAAAGTGAGGGTTGGAAGTTGTAAGGGTTTGAGGCATTTAAGGTGAAAAGCTTTCGAGGCGGAAAACACCATTCGGACCCGACTTCACCAGGCCTTTGCTTTTGCAAGGGTTAGGGATCTTGAAGTAAGCCGTAAGGATTTCAGGGATTGAAGGTAGGTTGGAAGTGTTCAAGGCGTAAAACACTGTGCGGTGTGTGTGTGTGTGTGTGACCTGACTTTGGCCACAAGCATGTAAATCTGGCGTAAATGTAGGGGGTTGTGGTGATGGTGTGCACTGAAGGTCTAGTTTATTTATTTATGCAGCACCAGCTAGGCAGCACCAGCAGCATAGGCAGCACCAGCAGCATAGGCAGCACCAGCAGCATAGGCAGCACCAGCAGCATAGGCAGCGCCAGTAGCATAGGCAGCACCAGTATAGGCAGCACCAGCAGTTTAGACGCCAGCATAGGCAGCATAAGCTAGGCAGCACATGCAGCATAGGCAGCACACGCAGCATAGGCAGCACCAGCAGCATAGGCAGCACAAGCTAGGCAGCACACCCAGCATAGGCAGCACAAGCAGCATAGACAGCACACGCAGTTTAGGCAGCACCAGCATAGGCTGCACAAGTATAGGCTGCACCAGCATAGGCTGCACCAGCAGCAGAGGCTGCATTAGTTTTGGCTGCCCTGATAGGTTGCACGTTGCAGGTTTGATGTGGTGCAAACTAATAGCTTTGCTTATGGGAAGCAATGGGACCTTTTTGTATCTGTCCCCCACATAAAGCACCAGTGCACGGGCATACACCCTCTCTCTCTCTCTCTCTCTCTCTCTCTCTCTCTCTCTCTCTCTCTCTCTCTTTCCCTCCCTCCCTCCCTCCCTCACACACACACACGCTGACACACAAAACACACAATTACACAAACACACACACACTCACATACCAACACGCACGTGCACACTCCAACTGTAATACTCACACAGGCTGCCACGCCTATCTGGGAGGAGCTGTCCCTGTACATTGAAACACACGAGGATGTGAAGAACGGCCTTGGTGAGTGCATGTATGCATGTGTGTGCGCGTGTGCATGTTAAGCTGCCCTGTGCAAATTCAATGAACGACCTGGTGCACACACACACACTCTCACACACACACACACACACACACACACACACACACACACACATACACACACAGACACACACACACACACACGCAGGCTGGGTGCGTGAGATGTACGCGTGGGACATCGGCGTTGCTGCAAACCGGCTGAACATCCAAAACTTGGGCCACCCCCACACATCCCTCATCAGCCAGCCTCCCCACGACCACCGTGCCTTCAACGCAAGCATGTACCACTACACATGGTGAGTGCCATTTGGTAGTGATAGCGTCTCAGTTGGTGCGACGGTGTGCGTTTGTGTGCGCCTCTGTCGTGTGTTTTGTGTGTGTATGTATTTTGTGTGGGTGTGTGGGTGTGGGTGTGAGCATATTGCATGTGCTTTTCCAGGGCTCTACATTTTTGTATTGTGGATACTTGACAACTTTGCAGCACACACACACGCACACGCGCAGCACACGCACACGCACACGCACACGCACACACATACACACACATACACACACACACACACAACATTTACTTGCTGGCAGCCTAACATGTTCTTGCCTGCTGGAATGACGTGAGGTACACTTGCCCATTCTATGGGACCTGCGACCAGTGTCAAGATTTCTTATCCGATTAACGCCTGGGAGGCAGGAAATACACTTCGCTCATCTTGCGTCTGTGCACACTTTATTCAATTTGCGTCTGTGCGCACTTTGTGAAGTATGCATCTATGCACACAAATGCACACACAAATACACATTAATGCACACATAAATGCACACACAAATGCACACAATCAAACAAAATGCACACACAAATACACAAATACACACAAATGCACATAATTACACACAAATGCACACACAAGTACACACAAACACACACATGCATACAATTACACACAAATGCACACGAATGCATACAATTACACACAAATGCACACACAAGTACACACAAATGCACATACAAGTACACACAAATGCACACACAAACACACACAATTTTGTCCTCGTGATGGTGCTAAAAGCCGACAATATTTAATGTCTAATGATTTACTTAATCTGAAATGAAGGTTGCTAAAGCTGTTATATAAAGCTGTTATATAATAATTATGCCTACCACACTTTACGAAAACCATCATACCAGATAATTTGTTCAATTTACTCAAAGATGCTCTACAACGTTAATTATACACATATACACACACAAATACACACACAAATACTCACACAGATACACGCAAATGCACACAAATGCACACAATTACACACAAATGCACACACAGTTAAGTAAACAGGTTTCAACACGTGTGTACATAACTAATCATGATCATTATAGCTAACACATGTGTGCACACGTTTCAAAATGTACGCCCGCAGGGGCTCCATATATAAAGAGGCTGGCAAAGAGATCTGGAAGTATGACAAGCGCTTTTACACCGCACCAGGTGCGCGTATATGTGTGTATGTGCGTATCTGTGCGTGTGCACGCATCTGTGTGTATGCGTGAGTATGTGCATACAAGCAATTATCTTTTATACGTGCGTATCTATGTGTGTGCGCGCATCTGTGTGTATGTGTGTGTATGTGCATACAAGCAAAATTATTTGATGCTTTTTTATTCTTTCGGTTGCTTGTCTCTTCTCACAGTTGGTTGGTGCCGTGAGGCTCGCATTCAAATTTAACATCCACACAGCGCACCTGTGCGCATGCAAGTGTAAGACTCACACAGCGCACCTGCCAATTGCACGTTGCTTGCTTCTCCCCACAGGTGGCGCCCTCAAAGCGCCCATGCTGTTCTGTACAGTGAGGTGTGCGCGATCATACATTCGAGTCATGCAGCACACCTGCATTTTGCTTGCTTCTCCCCACAGGTGGCGCCCTCAAAGTACCCATGCTGTTCTGTACAGTGAGGTGTGCACGATCATACATTCGAGTCATGCAGCACACCTGCTCATTGCTTGCTTCTCCCCACAGGTGGCGCCCTCAAAGTACCCATGCTGTTCTGTACAGTGAGGTGTGCGCGATCATACATTCAAGTCTTGCAGAACACCTGCACGTTGCTTGCTTCTCCCCACAGGTGGCGCCCTCAAAGTACCCATGCTGCTCTGTACAGTGAGGTGTGCGCAATCATACGTTCGAGTCTTGCAGCACACCTGCACATTCTCCTCACAGGTGACGCCCTCAAAGTGCCTAAGCTGGAGATGCCCCCAATGCCGTGGCACAATGGAATTCTGATGCATGACGGCACACGCATCACCGAGGTAACATTTGCAGCATATGCGCCCACTGGGTTATTAAACATCCTATAGTATGCAAGAACCTCATGCTTGACGAACGGCACACGCACCCCCAAGATATTGTTTGCAGCAAATGCGCATGCGATTTCAAACATCCCTGGGAATACAAAGAGTGGCACCTTGCGAACGCAAGTCAGCTGAATAGCCCCTTTTGCTTCCTCACCTTAGGATCCTGCCATAGGTTTGACACACTTGCGCACATACACGCACGTGCGCAAGCAAACACACACACACAAGTACACACACACACACACACACACACACACGCGCGCACACATAGGCATGCACACTTACATGCTCACACAAATACGCAGGAGCTGCACATGACGCTCGCACACATGATTGAGCTCATGAACAAGGGCATTGACACGCTGCCTGACCTCAGTGCTGCAGCAAAGGAGCAGCAGCAACAACAACAGCAGCAACAACAACAACAACAACAACAACAACAGCAGCAGCAGCAGCAGCAACAGCAACAGCTGGATCACCATCACCTGCAACAGGAGGCTGTGCAGGAGGTTGCGCAGCAATGAGCAGCAGCCTGTGCATTTAAAGAAGTGCATGAGCGTTAGCAGGGTCTCGTGTAATGTCGCCACCCATCAAGCTAGCCCTAGCAAGCAGCGTTTTGCTGGTTGGTCTCAATTCATTTCCCTAGTCCTAGGGTCTTCCTGTGATCTTGGTGGGATATTTTCTCCTGAGGGGACATTGGTGTGCCATGAGTGGGTTGATGGCGCTTGAGTCTCAGACCCGGATTTGATAAGGGGGGGGATGGTGAGCAGATAGCAGGCAGCACTTGTTTGTGGGCATTAACACTGAGCACCTCAGAATGAAGTCCACTTTTCATCCCTCATGAACGGTTGCCAACATGCAGACGCTCTGTTGAGGAAGCATGGGGGCACCGCACATACCACGTTGTACCCAGACTGTGTGTGGACATAGCCGCCATAATCATTGTGGTTACACAGAGTCTACATATAATTGTCGCTTCTCCTCTAGGCGTGTTTCGTTGTGCATGCTAAGGTAAGGTTACATCGCTATATATGTTGTGCATGCTAAGTGTTCACTTGGCGTGAGTGTGACTGTTCAGTGACTCCTTTCTTTTCATCAATATCGGGTCTATTTCATGCAGTGCTGAGTAAGCAGAGCGTTTGATTTTTGTTAAATAATTGGGGCGATGGATTGAATTGAATATGCCATCAATGCAGCATAACGCTGATCTATTTCAAGGCTGTGTAGCTAGGCACATGGCTGTGTAGAAAGGCAAACATAAATCTAACAGGTGTTTTGCTGCTTGCATATTTTTCTAGTCAGATTTGTATTTTTTCCAGAATAATAACGAGGCCATTCCAGTTTTAGTAACAATGGTCCCCCAAAGTAGAATTGCAATTAATTTTACGCGTAAGACTGCTGCCAAACGCATTCGGAGATGTTACAAACGCCAATGAATATGAGTGATTTCGCTCGACGTAATTTAACATAAAAATTGCCGGAAAAGTGAGGGTTAACCGGAAAACTAGGGTTGTAGTAGGATTCAATTTTTGCATGAAGGTTTTGCCAATGATGTAAATTGCTTCTGCAATTCATACCAAAACTCGCTCTAACCGATTTAGATGAGGCTTGCACAGAAAATCAAGTCAACCTCCTCCACCGGTATTGGCTCTAAGCATGGTTGCTGTCATCTTGTTAATCCTCACAAACTAGTCAGCAGCTTGATATCCGCCCAAGCAGCAAGAACACCAAGTTTGGACAGCAAGCGAGGAGTGAGGGGAGCACAATTGTCCCTCGTCAGACCCAGCCTGGCTTGTCCCTCGTCATCGTCTTCCAGCGTGACCAGCGTGCTTGCACCAGGTATAGTTCTATGCAGTGCAGTGTATGCAAGCGTGAAATCATGTGCTTGCACTGATGACATGTTCTTCCTGCGCATGCTGGTTGTCTAATGCAGGCCCAAATTACGAGAACGTAGCTAATGTTGGTGCAGCCAAAGCAGCGATGCCACCCTGGAAGATATTGGTATGAGCCTTGACAACTTCTACTTTACTGCACGCTGTCTGCAAGTGTTGATGGCTTTTATTTGTGTCTTGGCACTAATGCCAGAAACTTTAATTGGAAACGAAAGGCACATTGGAATGGCTCAGTTAAACAAGTCTTGAAACTCTCCATCCTTTGCGTACGCACCTTGCAGCTTGCCGGCATACTTGCTGGCATTTTCATTTCTTACGGTAAGCTTGTTAGTTTGTCAAGTTGACATCGTCCCTTAGCTTAACTCTGCAATGTCTGTGCCTGGTGCTCTTGCTTGTTTGAGGCTGTTACTCCATTCTCTTTGTGACTTCTTTCCTCCTTCTGGTACCACAATTATTTCAATGACACAAATAATGGGCATTACCAGAGCAAAATCTGTTGGACCTCTCTGACTGGGCCTTTTTTGTCTGCCGGTAAAGGAGTTTTACGGTACTCGGTACCAAATTGGCTTACTTTTCCTTCATCAATGTGGGGAGTGGTTTTCACTGCCTGCGTAGTCTTTCTTTTTCTTTTTCTTGACACTGTCAACCCTCTCTTCGGAGCTGCTCTTTATTAGCATCAGACCATGCCTGTATGCTGCTGTTGCCTCCAACCTGAATCCCAAACGTTTGTGATCACCCAACAAATGTGTGCAGGAGGTTTTTTAGCCCTGAGTCTAGGGGGCCGGATCCCAGGTGATTGAGTCAGCTTCTAGGTGTATCCATTTTGTGCGGCACATACACGTTTGCGCTGCTGAATGTGCATACCAATAGTAGTGGCCGATCCACCTCACAGAAATTCGGCGCATTGTTTATGCGTCTCTTTTGATCGAGGGAGTGATGACCTAGTGGCGTTTATAATTCTTCTTTTGTGCCTGCGACCCTCAGCCTCTGTTTCCCACTTTGAACAGGCATTGCGGCCGCTAATCCTGGCCTCCAGAGCTTAGCAATGGTGAGCAATGCATTGCATGATAATAAGCATTGATGAATAATGCACCATATGCCTCTTGCTGGTGCTGCATTGAAGGGGTGGTCGAATTAATACCAGAAAAGTTCTCTACAAACCAGTCCATAATACATGCACCGCACACCTAACTGCACCTCTGACACACACACACACACACACACACACACATAAACACACACACACATAGCACGTACCAATAAATTTGCATCTCCAGGGCTTAGCATTTCCAGTGGGCCTGATGATCGTGACCATCTGTGGAGCTGAGCTGTTCATGGGCAACGCGGCCGTTGTGAGTGCGGGACAAAAAGAAGGGAACAATCAAAAACCTCCCAGAGGGGATACTTCCAACATTCGAGTGTTTGACCAACCAATTGCTATATGAGCAACAGTACATTACTGTCGCAAGCGTTCCAGATATAAGAAAGAAAGGCAAGGCAGCCTCCTTGCAGTGTCCTGTCGTACGCGTTCCAGGAATAAGAAAGGAAGGCAAGGCGGTTGCAATCAGGGGGGATAACATCGAAGTGGGAGAGGGAGAAAAATGAGATTTACTTGACAGGATGAATGCGGGCTCTTACAGCTGTTTCATGGATGGCTTGGACAACGCAGCCATCGAGGAAAGCAAGCAACCAAAAGCAAGAAGACAGGGAAAATTGGCTGAGACAAATTGACAGCTCGAGTCTGTCGGGCGATGCAGCTGTTGCAACTGCAAGTGAAAATACCTTTTAGCGCCTGCTTACCTCTTGAGCTGGAAATGGGATGGAATGTTTCTACATCTCTCATACCTGCCATGCGATGTGGGCGCACATAAGTGACTATTGCTTTGAGGAATGCGAAAGTGAAGCAGACATGAACTGTCTGGGGAGGACTGGGGGAGACATGAACTGTCTGGGGAGGACTCAATATGGAATGGAGGGATAGGGCATTGCCTCAGCTATTTGCCTTTAAGAGGACTCAGGCAATTTGCCAGAGATGAGTTGTGCGGCTTAAACAGTGAGCAAAGAAAGTATTGCTGGAGTTGAGTTTGTGAAGGTCCTACCTTAATGAGACTGGTCCCCATGAGACTGGTCCTACCTTAATGAGACTGGTCCCACAGCCTTATTGAACCCTGGCAAGTAAGTCAGAGTATCGTGTTTGAGCAGGGGCAGCCAGTGAGGAGTAGGATAGGATGTATATTTGCACTAGTCCTACGTTGATGTCGTTTCAAAATTCAGCGCTAGCAACACTGCTCTTCTAGGGTTGGCAGCGGCACTGATCCTCTAGATGCTGGCAACAACTGTTTGCCTTCAGATGCTGGTAAGTCCTTATTTGCTTTACGTTTAGTTTTGATTTTACATGCCTCCAGCCTGGCATGGCTGGTCAACCTATAGGTCCCAACCAACAATCAATCATTGTGCTTTGAGATGCTGGTAGCAGTCCTTTGTCTTTAGATGCTGGCAGCAGCCCATTCCTACTCGCCGGCCTTTGCATGCTGGCAGCCTTTGTATGCCTTTGTATGCTGGCAGCCTTGTATGCCTTTGTGTGCTGGCAGCCTTTGCATGCCTTTGTATGCCTTTGTATGCCTTTGTTTGCTGGCAGCCTTGTATGCCTTTGTATGCTGGCAGCCTTTGTATACCTTTGTATGCTGGCAGCCTCTGCATGCCTTTGTATGCCTATGTATGCTGGCAGCCTTGTATGCTGGCAGCCTTGTATGCCTTTGTATGCTGGCAGCCTTTGTATGCCTTTGTATGCTGGTAGCCTTTGCATACCTTTGTATGCTGGCAGCATTGTATGCCTTTGTATGCTGGCAGCCTTTGCATGCCTTTGTATGCTGGCAGCAGCACTAAGATCTTATTCGCCTCCGTATGTTGGTGACCTGCTGTGGGTACAGGCTCTTTGCTCATATTGTTTTGGACACATATAATGGTGCGTGTGCCTGCACGCAAACACGATGGATAGAGGTTGCATAGATGACTGTAATGGTGAAAGGCTCAAACGCAACAATGGTCTGTAGGTGGATGGATCGCGCATAGATAGGTGGCATGTTGTGAGTGTTAATGTATCCACAGATCTTGGTGCAAGCGCCATCAGTTTGTATGCTAGTCTGGCAGGAGGAATAGGGCAATATAAGCCACGACGCTTTAAGGTAGATGTGCAGAGTTTGAGCGCACTTGCATACAAATATGCGTACACATGCAATCAATAATAACAGGTAACTTATGCCTGTTATTAGGATAACCTCTCACCTGCCTTCGATCGCAAAAGTAGCATTAGTGACGGTGCACAACAGCACGGACTAGTACGAACACGCGCGTACGCAATGTCTGCGTCTGTACTCAGCGTGTACAATGTCTGCATCTGTCTGCATCTGTACTCAGCGTGTACAATGTCTGCATCTGTCTGCATCTGTACTTAGCGTGTGCAATGTCTGCATCTGTCTGCATCTGTACTCAGCGTGTACAATGTCTGCATCTGTCTGCATCTGTACTTAGCGTGTGCAATGTCTGCATCTGTCTGCATCTGTATTCAGCGTGTACAATGTCTGCATCTGTCTGCATCTGAACTCAGCGTGTGCAATGTCTGCATTTGTCTGCATCTCTACTCAGCGTGTGCAATGTCTGCATCTGTACAGTGTCTGCATCTGAGATAACGGTCGCCACGATCAAGAACTGTAATGTTTTGCGAGCTAAATAGGCTATGCGTTTATCCCTGTATAACAAGAGGACCGTGAAAGGGCTTTCTGTCTTTTTTCTCTATGGTGGAGGAGTTTTACGGCACCCGGTACAAAAGTGGCTCCTGATCCTTGATTCGATGTGAGGAGTGAATGGCTTTCATTGCCTGAGCAGCTTTCCTGTTTCTTCCTCGGAAGGATTGCTCTGTTTTTCTTCCTCTAAGGATAGTGACTAGTAGACATTACCAAGCGCCTCAGGAGAGTGCAAGAGCAACAGAGGCGCATTGCAAAATTGTTAGGAGTATCAGTGCAATGATATGATATTGCAGTGTTCACGCCTTCTAAATCGTTAAAGAAAGGTTCTGATGTACTAGCACACGTCGCTCTCTGACAAATGCGCTTGCTGCACACCACACACACACACACACACATCCAGGCATACTCACACTCACCACACCACACCACACACTGCACAAACACACACACATGCACACACGTCCATAACGGACATGCTTAACACCTGCCACCTTTCTTGCTGCAGGTATCAGTCGCTCTGTATGAAGGAAGAGCTTCGCTCCCCCAATTCCTCAAAAGCCTTTGCTTGAGCTTTCTAGGTAAGGTCAATTCCTCAAAAGCCTTTGCTTGAGCTTTCTAGGTAAGGTTTACAAGGTTTACAGAAAAAGGCCTCCAGTCAAGAATTGCAACTGCTAGCTTGCTTGATCTTTCTAGGTGAGGTTTACAAGATTTACAAGGTTTACAGAAAAAGGCCTCCAGTCAAGAAGTGCGTCTGCTAGCTTGCTTGATCTTTCTAGGTAAGCGGAACTTCCAAGGTAGCAACACTAACTATGACTGTCCTTTATAGTGTATCTTCGGACATCGTGCAGAATTATAGTAAATAGTGTAAAATTAGCAAACGCATGTAAAGCAAAGTCATTGACAGCTCTGTGTACTGTCTCCCAGGAAAATAGCATGCTTGAGCTTTCTAAGTAAGGGGAACTTCCAAGGTAGCCCCTCTTTGATCTATCTTTGAAAGCTCTGTGTACTGTCACCCAGGAAAATAGCATGTTTGAGCTTTCTGGGTAAGGGAGAGTTCCAAGGTAGCCCCTCTTTGATCTATCTATGACAGCTCTGTGGACTGTCACCCAGGAAAGGTTTAGTTGTACCATTGACAATTGCCACCCCCTCTGCTGGCTGTCTTTGAACGTGTATATACTCCTCTAATTGGTGAGAAGTGGTTCTACTGCCTCTTGCAAGAGCTGCCCTCCTATTGCAAGAGATGCCTCCTATTGCAAGAGATGCCTCCTATTGCAAGCGCTGCCTCCTATTGCAAGAGATGCCTCCTATTGCAAGAGATGCCTCTTAATGCAAGTGCTGCCTCCTATTGCAAGAGATGCCTCCTATTGCAAGAGATGCCTCCTCCAGGCAATTAGACTGCCTTTTATTTGCTAGTACTATTCAAGTGTGCACGGGAAACTGGACTGCCCTTTAAATGCTTATATTCGTGTGTGCACAAGCAATTGCACTTGATTAAAATTGGAGTGGATTCCGTACCAGCCGACAGCAGCAGTCAAGCTGCGACTAGGGCCCCAGCATATCCACCAGTAATTTGCTGCTGAATCCCACGTGCAATAATGGTCTATCCTTTGAAAAGGGCAGCCGCAGTGGCAGCAGCAGCAGCAGCTGCTTAAGGCACAACAAATGATCAGTACAGAACCACATCCATGCATGACCTAAATGCACAGGCAACTGGATTGGGTCGTACCTGTTGGCAGCAGCAGTGGCAGCAGCAGTAGCTGCTGCTAGCACAACAAATGATCAGTACAGAACCACATCCATGCATGATTTAAATGCACAGGCAACTGGATTGGGTCGTACCTGTTGGCAGCAGCAGTAGCTGCTGATAGCACAACAAATGACCAGTATAGAACCACATCCATGCATGACCTAAATGCACAGGCAACTGGATTGGGTCGTACCTGTTGGCAGCAGCAGTGGCAGCTTCCGGCACAATGAGTGCCAACAGTCTGCCCATTGCAATCACACTGGCAAAGACATCCCTGGACTTCCAGACCAACTTCATTCGCGGCGTTCTGTGCAACTGTGAGCTTGTCAGCGTGTGTGCTCAGCGTGTGTGCTCAGCGTGTGTGTGTGTGTGTGTGTGCTCAGCGTGTGTGTGTGTGTGTGTGTGTATGTGTGTGTGTGTGTGGTTGTGCGTGTGTGCTTGCTTGTCAGCATGTTTGTGCATGTGTGCTTGTCAGCGTGTGTGTGGTTGTGCGTGTGTGCTCAGCGTGTGTGCTTGCTTGTCAGCGTTTGTGCATGTGTGCTTGTCAGCGTGCATGTGGCTGTGCGTGTGTGCCGAGCGTGTGTGCTTGTCAGCGTTTGTGCATGTGTGCTTGTCAGCATGTTTGTGCGTGTGTGCTTGTCAGCGTGTGTGTGGCTGTGCGTGTGTGCTCAGCGTGTGTGCTTGTCAGCATGTTTGCAGCAGAGCTTGTCAGTGTGTGTGTGTGTAACCGAATCCTCTGACTTGCCTTTCAAATGGATATGGGTGTCGAGATACTGTTATGAGTATAGATACTTTTTGTTGTCATGACAGGACACACACGCACACACGGCACACACACGTCACACACACATGTATAGATACTGTTATGAGTATAGATACTTTTTGTTGTCATGACAGGACACACACGCACACACGGCACACACACACACGTCACACACACATGTATAGATTCTTGCTTATTGTTGTCATGGCAGGACACACACACACACACACACACACGTCACACACACATGTATAGATACTTAGTGCTTATTGTTGTTATGGCAGGACACACACACAAACACACACACACACACGTCACACACACACGTCACACACACATGTATAGATACTTAGTGCTTATTGTTGTCATGGCAGGACACACGCATACACACACACACACACACGTCACACACACACACGTCACACACACACATGTATAGATACTTAGTGCTTATTGTTGTTATGGCAGGACACACACACAAACACACACACACACGTCACACACACACGTCACACACACATGTATAGATACTTAGTGCTTATTGTTGTTATGGCAGGACACACACACACATGTATAGATACTCATTGTTGTTATGGCAGGACACACGCGCCACATCTCCATCTCAGCACACGGCTTTTGCCTCAGTGTGCACATGTTCGCAAAGGCACATCTATACGCACTCACACACACACACTCACACACACACGCACACACACGCACATCACACACACGCACACACACATGTGTGTGCAGGGCTTGTATGCAGTGGGGTGTGGATGGCTGCTTCAACCAGCTCATTGGTTGGCAAGGTGCTTGCCTGCTGGGTGCCTATCACCACATTTGTTTGCATAGGCCTGGTGGGTTGTGTGTGTGTGTATGTGTATGCTATATGTTACGTGTGTGTCAGTGTTGTGTAGGTCACCTTTTCACTTTCATTACGGTACAGTTAAGTCTTAAACCGTAAAATGAAGCATTCAGGCAACCGTTCAAGTACAATCTGGCCGTATTTTGACTTTTTTGCAGAAAGGGTGAATTGCGCCCTAGGGTTCACTTCCTAGTCAGAACTGAGATCACTTCCAAGTCAGAACCGAGTTTTTTGCTTTTCCACCCCCGTTTAGCTTTGTCTGTCCTTTCAAGCATTACATCTCGGTCTATTGCTGTATGTGAAATGTACAAAGCACCTGCGTGGTAGAAGATGTGAGCCTTTTGGCGCACTAAGGCCACTTTCACACTGACCTGCTCCATATTCCGCTGCACTCCAGGATGTGGGCCTGCGTACAAATGTGCCTGTGCATTCACTCGCGTACACAAGCACACACACTCACGCACACACACAAATACGCAAATACGCACTGAAACACACACACGAGCATGCAAACACACTCTACGCTGCAGGATAACTCCATAGCCAACATGTTTTATCTTGCCCTGGGCATCAACCTGGGAGCAGAGGTGTGTGGTATGAATGGGTGGCTAGTTTGTGACCTTGCGTTGGGTTGGCTTTGGTTCGGTCTGTGGAATGGTATGGTTTTGGTAGCTGACCATTAACCTCAAGTAAGGTCCAGTTCTGCATGAAATTCCAAAGCCTACCGACACCTGCGTTAAAGTCAAGCTTGTGCTGTCATTGCCGGAGAATGATGTTCCAGAGTGTGTGATCCTGAATGACCAGAGTGTGTGATGATCCTGAATGACCAGAGTGTGTGATCCTGAATGACCAGCGTGTGTGATCCTGAATGACCAGCGTGTGTGATCCTGAATGACCAGAGTGTGTGATCCTGAATGACCAGCGTGTGTGATCCTGAATGACCAGAGTGTGTGATCCTGAATGAGTGTGTGATCCTGACTTTTAAGTTATTAAGTCAAGTCCTTGCAATGCCTCAAGTTGAGTTACTGGGTCTGTAAACAAGAATAAGATGATCATGATGACAGACAAGAATATTATAAACAAGATTTTCAGAATATCACATGTCCCGGATATGCTAGTATCCCTGGTGTAAACAGCTTTTGCTTGATCGTCCCTTATTGCGTAGTTGGCCTACTACTCAACCTCCTGGTTATGACCTGCTGTCATGCATTTCACCATATGCCTGCATACTGCTAATCACACACACACACACACACACACGCACACACACAAGCAAACACAAACAAACACACACACATACGCGCGCACACACACACACATACACACACATATTCACGATGCAGAAACGCACGTGCCCATGCATTCACGAAGCACAAACGCACACATACACGCTCACGCACAGGTCACCTACTCCCAGTTGTGGACCAGTAACATCATTCCCGTGGCCTTGGGGAACCTTTTTGCGGGAATGTTTTGCATGGCCCTCCCCTATGCCCTCCTGTTTGGGAGCCTGGGAAAGAAGGTGCAAGCAGCGCTCCACCCTTCAAGCACGCCGTCTTAAAACAGAAGCTTTGTTATTACAATTGACAAATTTAGAAGCCTGGGAAAAAAGGTGCAAGCAGCGCGACCTTCCACCTTTATGTAAGCGACCTTCAAGCACACAATCTTGAAGGAGCACCTTTGTTGCCACAAGGACAGAATTGGAACACAGGTAAAAGGGTGAAAGCAGCTTTGTACAGCACACAAGCTTACACAAGCAAGCTTAAGAGCAAGAAGTTTTTTGCATTTGAAATGATGCAACAGCAAAAAGCACATTCAGACGAAGCATAAACTAATGGTGCATGGGTAAGCAACAAATGTGGCTCGGTATTGGTTAATTGACGGAGTAGGTATGTGTAGGTTGTTGCTGCGCACTGATATGGGATTTTGGTATGTGCCTTTTTATGTGATTTATGAGAGTCTGTCCCGGTTGTATACACGGTATTTCTGGCAGGGAAATCATCAAATGTATGGCCATATACGGTGTATATATACGGTTCTGGCCAACCCTAAATATAGACCAAGGACCAAGGCGTTTGTGCCTTTTTCTTGATGTCATTAGTAGATGTCATTAGTAGATATGCTGAGTCTTATACTTTGCAGTGACTGTAATTTGATCTGGGCATCTGTCCTCGGAATTTACAATGACGTTAGATGTTAGATTAGTATATAGATCTATGATCTACACTTAATATATAAAGGTGTACAAATGTGTGTCAGTGACGTGGGAGGAAGAGGATTTCTAATGATGAAGTCCAAGTTTTTCCCCCGGTGCCCACTCCCGTGATGGAACGAGATACTTAGGACGAGCTTTTTTCTAGCAGTCGAGCGTATTTACTGAAGGCCTTTTTCTTGTAAACCTTGTAAATACACCTGGCATGAATAGGAGAAGGATACTGAAAACTGACGTCTGTCCTTTAAAAAAATCCACTGAGATCTCACAAAGCAAACGGAATAAAAGTGGATTTATTTTACGGCTGCTTCTAGTTACTAGAAAATTGATTGCGTGACAAAATGGGGAAAAGATACGCTGGGAGTGTGGACACCTGAGTACTTCGCTGTCCGACAGCAACGTCTCCGTTTTCTTAATCCATGCTTGTTGTGTTATCACCCCTGCGTAGTTTTTGTTTTCTTTTCTATCTGTGGACACCTAAATGATCAAGGGAAGGAGCTTGCATATGCCGGCACTTTGGTGGTGGCAGTTACCGTCACTGCAAAGTACTGCTCTGTCACAAGATTCGTCGCTGCCAACGATTGGGCGTGACAGCGGCACCTACAAACCCCCCACCAATTTAAGTCGCAGTTACAGCATCAGCGTCAAATAAGGAAAGCGCAAAAGCAATACTGGTACAGTCCTGGCTGGGTCCAAAACAAAAGCATATGCATATACAAAGCCTGAGAGCCTGGGTACACACGTCCACGCAGGTTTACACGACAAAAGCGCGTCGCAGCTCATCAAGCGCGTAGGAGGAGCCGGTTTTGGGGCACACCATGCGTCCATCGTTTTGCTCTGAAATCATGTCCACGGCTTGCTGGCTGTACACGTACCTGAGCAAGCACACGGAAACACACACACACGAGGTTCAAGTTCTGCAAGGTTTACAAGGAAGTGGCTTTCCTTCAGTAAGACTTCCAGTCAAACCTTCAGTCAGACCTCAGTCAAGAAGTATGACTGCTCGCCTGTTCATGAAGTACAATAGGTTCATAAATGAAAATGTGGAATTTGTTATCATCCTGGTGCAAGGAATCAGGATCCTGCCTGTGAAAACAACACACACACACTCACACACACACACACACACACACACGAGGTCCAGCTGTTAAACACGGGTTATGACACGTACCTGAGCAAGCACACAACCACACACACACACAAGGTTCAGGCTGTTAAGCACATGTTATGGCTAGTATTGGCCAGAACCGTATATGTACACCGTATATGACCGTATGTATGGCAATTTCCCTGCTAACAATACCGTATATACATCGTGTATAAGTATGTATGTATGGTTTTGGCCAACCCTAGTTATGGCACTATGTACTCAAGCAAACACACCTCAGAGGCATGCCAGTGTGGCACACAGTAGCTACTAACATAGCTATGTACACAGCTGTGACTAGCTGTGACACATTGCTGTGACATATACAGCTGTGACACATAGCTGTGACTAACACAGCTGTGACACATAGCTGTGACTAACACAGCTGTGACACACAGCTGTGACTAACACAGCTGTGACACATAGCTGTGACTAACACAGCTGTGACACACAGCTGTGACTAGCTGTGACACAAAGCTGTGACTAACACAGCTGTGACTAACACAGCTGTGACACATAACTGTGACTAGCTGTGACACATAGCTGTGACTAAGACAGCTGTGACACACAGCTGTGACTAACACAGCTGTGACACATAGCTGTGACTAACACAGCTGTGACACATAGCTGTGATTAACACAGCTATGACACATAGCTGTGACTAACACAGCTGTGACACATAGCTATGACTAGCTGTGACACATAGCTGTGACTAACACAGCTGTGACACATAGCTGTGACTAACACAGCTGTGACACATAGCTGTGACTAACACAGCTGTGACACATAGCTATGACTAGCCGTGATACATAGCTGTGACTAACACAGCTGTGACACATAACTGTGACTAGCTGTGACACATAGCTGTGACTAACACAGCTGTGATACACAGCTGTGACTAGCTGTGACACAAAGCTGTGACTAACACAGCTGCGACACACAGCTGTGACTAGCTGTGACACAAAGCTGTGACTAATACAGCTGTGACACATAGCTGTGACTAACACAGCTGTGACACACAGCTGTGACTAGCTGTGACAAATACAGCTGTGACACATAGCTGTGACTAGCTGTGACACATAGTAGCTACTAACATCAACACAGCATTTCCATTTCTTGGTAGCCCATGGAATACTGACCTCACATCCGAATGCACGCCCAAGTACACACTTGCACACTTGCACACCCACACCCAGACAAACACACACCCAGATACACACACATACCAACACACCATGCGCGCACACACACCCAGGTACAAAGCAATACACAGCAATACACACACATCATGCGCACACACACACATACACACATGCTCACACTCAAGAATACCTACCCATTAGGAAGCACGATGGGTGGGTTGGCATCCGTCAGTACCGTGCGTGTCACACTACACAGCAGCTTGGAGTGTACATGCTTGGACAGCGGCAAGTCGCGTGCGAGGGCTTTGAAGGATGGCAGGTGCAGTGGGTCTTCTCTGCTGCATGACTGTAAGGAAGTGCGAGGGGTAAGGACAGTGTCAATGGAAAGTTGCATGCAAGGTCTTGAAAGGAGGGCAGGTGCAGGGGGTCTTCTCTGCTGCATGGGTGTGTGTGTGTGTGTGTGTGTGTGTGTGTGTGTGTGTGTGTGCGTGTGTGTGCGTGTGTGTGTGTGGGTGGGTGCGTGTGCGTGTGCGTGTGTGCGTGTGTGTGTGTGTGTGTGGGTGGGTGGGTGCGTGTGTGTGTGTAGGGTAAGGACAGCTTTGTGCCATCGATGATTGTGATTTGGTTCTCTTGTGCAGGGGCGTAGTCGCTGCTGCATGGCCATACGCTTGGAGCATGGGATGATGATATTGATAGACCGTATCATCACACGTGTTTTGGAGTCTCCTCTGCTGAGTGACTGTTACAAAGTGTGTAGGGGGACAACTAGGTCGTTTTATACATATTGCGTAACATATATGTAAACATTAATAAGCACTCCTTGCAATGAAGTGGGGGTAAGGAAGCCTCTTTGGTATTGGTAGGTTTTGAGCATTGTGAAATTGTTTTACTAGGGCCTAGGCTTAGGCTTAGGGTTTTAGGGTTTAGAGTTTACAGACCAGAGAGCAAATATTTAGGGTTGGCCAAAACCATACATACATACGTATATATGGTATTTTTAGTCAGCCCAGCCAAGCCCCACCCCCAAAAGGGGGAATTGATGTCCCTTTCCTGAATTGCACATCTGAGGTCACCCAATGATTTCTATACATAAATGTACCACTTCTGCATAATAATTAATAAGTTTGGGGTCAAGGGTGAGAGTGAGGGGCCGGATATGTGCCGTTTCCCTGCCAAAAAGGTGGTGTGGGTGTAGAAATGCGGGTTTTGGTCTGAATTTCACCAGTTCTTTTGTTCCCAGATAGGTTTAGGGTCAAACCATACCCATCAAAGCAAAAAAAAAGGGGGGGCGAAAATTTGCCCCTAGAGGACTTAGTGCGTGGGCCTGTTTGCTGGGCAAAAATGGTGCATTTCTGGAAACCCCGGAAACACGCTTTCTGGCTATCACCTGAGTGTCGGGTACCCTTCAGTATGCTCCCAAGGCATGCCCTGTCAAGTTTTATGGTCTGGAATGCTGAGGTTGGGCCGTGGTGGGCAGCGACAGCTGAGATTTTTTAAAGCCATCAACTTTAGCTTGCACTAGCAACCTCCCACAAAAGAAGCATAGGCTCTCTTAGTATTAAGAACATCCAGAATCTTCAATGACAACTCACCTAGTGGTGCTGGGAGAAAAAGGCTGAAGCTTTTCGAAATTCCCTGCCAAAAGGGGGTCCAAAACCGGACCTTCACCCCAGACCCCCGGACCTTCACCAAAATGTCCCCAATATTTTTGCAAACACCCCTGGTAAGTTGCTGGCACCAGAGGGAGCCTTTAAAAATCCACTTTCTGGCAGGGATTTCCACCCTGCCCACCTGGGCGCCTCCCGCCACAAACTGAGTGTGCAGGGATGCTTAGATATATCTAGTTAAAGGTCCTGGACACTTAAATGTACTTTTCGGCTTTGGGGCAAGAACTCTTACAGGAATGGCTGGCCTGATTTCTAACAGGGAAATTACCTTACATACGGTCATATACGGTGTACATATACGTTTCTGGCCAACCCTAAAAATATTCGTTTCATTAAGGGCAATAAACTCCAGGGCGGTCCCACTTGCCAGTGCAGTAGCAGCTGAAAGCTTGAGGGAAAGGGAGCGTGGGAACAAGTCACTAACACAGGTGCCTATAAACACACCTGAAGTAGACGCAACTGCTACATTGACGGAGGGCACCTTCAGGGCAATCCCACTTGCCAGTGCAGTAGCAGCTGAATGCTTGAGGGAAAGGGAGCGGGTGAACTAGTCACTGACACAGGTGCCTAAACACACCTGAAGCAGACGCAACCACTACATTGGTCGAGGGCACCTTCAGAATACACGGCAGTGTACCTTACTTAATACCGTAGGTTCACGATCATTTCGGAAATTAAATAATTATTTGGCAAAAAACCGAAAATTTTTAATAATTCTCAAGGCCCTCTCCGAACTGAATTCGAAGTGATAAATTAATTATTTTTAGTGATTTCAGGGAGGTTTTAAGGATTA
>Ga0307963_1000796_pt1 | contig 22574 bp, 16 predicted proteins | sample OrgLakmetagen594_FD_201829 | JGI IMG/M metagenome (GOLD analysis project Ga0307963, IMG submission 201829) | Saline water microbial communities from Organic Lake, Antarctica - #594 | ecosystem: Environmental > Aquatic > Non-marine Saline and Alkaline > Saline | place: Antarctica: Organic Lake... | reverse complement strand
CCCCTCTGTCAACATCTCCGTCGTCTGGCTCGTCACCACTGGCAGCCTGTTCCTGTTCTGCTGTGCTGTCATCTGCTGGAGAAGCCTTGTTGCCTGTGTGTACATGACGGAAGGGAGGTGGTGAGGTAATCAGGCAGCCTCACTGGTACAGGACACTGCTGCAATCATGTGCTGCTGGTTATTAATTGCACACTTTTTATGCCGGTTGTGTAGCATTTACCTTAGTTACAGAGGGTTGCAGCTTTTTGTAACTTAGTGATGCGATCCAACCACGACAAACGGCACAAGACCTCCATGCATAAACACACACTTACACACAAACACACATGCACACACACTGACCAAATAGATAAGCCAGAGAGCTCTCTGCTGTTTCCCAAGAGCATAGAGGCTGCCCTTTTGTGTGCCCGGCGGCATCGTGCTCTGTGAAGGAAAACAAAGAGAAAGCGTTGTGCAAGTGATTGTTGTAGTTGCCTTGTCTTTCCTTGCTTGTTATTGCACTCTCAAGTAAGATTATGAGCTGCTGTGGCAACTACTTCCTAATAAAGGGCTGATTACCTATGAAATACCTGCGACAGTTTAATCCAGACGTGATATGTGGCTGAGATTCAATGGTTCATGACTTAATAGCTGCAACTCCCTTGCAAGGATTAGTCCTCCTTCTGTGCATTAGGTCAGCATCGTGTTCAATTCTTATGATGAACAAACCATCACACACCTGTGTGCAGCCTCTTTACCAATTTGGGGGTGAGGTCGGACGGCGTGAAAGATCGTGGATGTGAAGATCCAGGCTGTGTCACCCAATCCTGCAAATGTTGAGGGCATGGAGGATCATGGATGTGAAGGATCCAGGCTTTTCCACCCTCTGTCCTGCAAGTGAGGAGGGCATGAAGGATCGTGGATGTGAAGATCCAGGCCGTGTCACCCAATCCTGCAAATGTTGAGGGCATGGAGGATCACGGATGTGAAGGATCCAGGCTTTGCCACCCTCTGTCCTGCAAGTGAGGAGGGCATGAAGGATCGTGGATGTGAAGATCCAGGCTGTGTCAATCAGTCCTGCAGATGAGGAGGTCATGAAGGATCGTGAATGTGAAGGATCCAGACCATGTCACCCAATCCTGCAAGTAATGAGGGCGTCAAGGATCGTGGATGTGAAGATCCAGGCTGTGTCAATCAGTCCTGCAAATGAGGAGGGCATCAAGGATCGTGGATGTGAGGATCCAGGCCGTGAGGCCTAATCCTGCAAGTAAGCAATTCATCAGGAAGTTGAACTCCTTGCATCCTTTTTCCTGAAATACTTGTGGAACTTTAGTGTTAAGACGACTTTGAGTGGATTTAGAAGTTTGACTAGCAAAAGCTCGTGCACGTACTTGATTCGTTTGACTTATTGAAAGCAATATAAATATCGTAGGAATAGAGTTGTCTTACGCAATGGCTCCATTGCAAGACAGCTCCACAACACCAGCTTTAACAAAGCAAAGCCAACGCTTTATAGTGATTTTGATGCATTAAAAAACTTACCGCAAAGTGCGCGACGCCATTACAGTCAGTCTGTGAAGACAAAGGGCAAAAGGGAAGTTTAGATGTGTTTGAACGGAGGTGACATTGGTGATGCCGTATATTTTGGTTCATAAGACGCCTTGAGTGCATCCGATATTTCGGTTCATAAGACGCCTTGAGTGCATCCAAAATTTTGGTTTTGACACTTACTACCACAATTTATCCACACTTTGGGGCTTCAACTCTGTTTGCGCTTTGTAACTGAGCCAGATCAAGTGCTCATCCCTGACACGCCCTTGTGAGTACTATAATGTCCTGTATCCAAGTTGAGCTTAATCATACCACGACTTTCCCCCTGCTAAAACTAACACACACTTCTCAGAAGCAAGGTAAATATTCACAGCATGCTGCCCTCTTGGGTCTCCATTGATCTTTGCAATTTTCTGTGTGAAGGCGACATGCAGTTTTGTTCTCTTTTTTTATCGATTTGGGAAATAAAATTTTCTGCCTACATGCTAGTAATTAATCGTTATTTCCTCCACGGTGCTGCTACTCCAACTTATATCAGCCTTGTAAAGTTCATCATTCCTTCAGGAAGCCTACTATGTGTGCACATTTAGCGCTCAACCACCTAAGTGGCTTCTTATGCTTACCAAGGTAGCAAGAAGGTATTGAAACCGGTTATGATCCAGAATGTAACTCTGCCTGCAGAGACGTCCACTACACTTTTTCCAATGACTAGCTGGAACAAGTTACAGTGGCTCGTATTACTGACGTGAACTTCTGTCCTCTTTTTTGTGCTTTTTCTCACTACCTGAAGATCCAGGCCGTAAGAGGCCAGGAGGGTGGGCATGTAATGCTCATCAGCAATGCACACAGGAGGGGGAGGAGGAGAAGGAGGAGGAAGAGAAGAGGGAGGGGGGGGGGCTGTAACAGCAGCTGCTCCTCGAGTACTTGTGCCGCTGTGACCATTCTGTGCTTCATCGCTACTCTGATCATGCTGCCGTAGTGCAGTGGTGTTGCAGCGCGGGGTGGGTCCTGTGCAAAGTACACGCAGGAAAAGGGGACTGAGCTGCAAGACGTGCACCGTACCTTTCCTGGCAAGCAGAGGTGTTGCAGTGAAAGGCCGTTCACACTGTGAGTAGCAGAGCAGAGCAGAGCAGATCAGACACCAAAATTAAAGCCAGTTGAAATGTTTCATTCATTGAGGTGTTGCAGTGAGAGAGCGTTCACACTGCAAATTGCAGAGTAGAGCAGACACCAAGGAAAGGATGCATATTGAAAGGTTTCATTAATTGAGCTGTTCCAGTGGGAGGCCGTTCACACTGCTTTAAGCAGAACATAGCAGACACCAAAAAAAGGTAAATTGAATGGTTTCATTCATTGCGCGTAGACTGATTTGGCTTAGGTGTCTCCTGATCCTTTGTCACTTGCAGTTCTGGTATTTATAGCTACTGTAGGTAGGTTGGTTATTTGTAGCTTCAGATTTGGAATGTGTTTTTTGGCTCAATGCTGAGCATTTCTCCCCCTGTATCTGCAATTGGAAATGGGGATGTGGTCAGACAAGGCAAGACATGGAAATCAAGCTACTGCAGGACAAGATGAAAAGACACGATTTGCAGCTCTTACTATGACATCTGACATTACATGCAGATTCATTAATATGCATTCATTCGTGCATAAGTATTCAAATACATGCATTTAATATGACATCTGACAAAACGTACAGATTCAGTCTGAAATGACGTGCAAATTCAGTTCATCCCGTCTTGAAACGATTGCAGCAGTAGCTATGATCTTGCTGTCCACACGATCTCTACAAAGCAGTGAGGAGCAAAGAACCTTACTGATTAATTCAGGCGACCGGCAGAAGGCTGAAAAAAGGGGTGCCACGTGCTGGTCTGCCGCAGCCAAAGCAGCATGCGCGCGTGTAAGTGTCCACCTGAGCCGCGCAGATCATTGTCAGCATGAACAGAAGCAAAATAAAAGCGCTGCTGACAGCCACGGTAACACTTGCACGTGTGAATGCTCAACGCCCAGTACAATTTATAAGTTCAAATTGACCCTGATTACCTTGTCATCCTATGCGGGTTGCATTATACTGCAGAAGCATTTGCAAGAGTGAGCTGGATGTGCTCAAGGAACAGAGTGATCTAACATGTGAATTTACAGCCTTCAACTCGCTTCATTCTCTAATGCACCTCTTCTTACCCTAATTTCACAGTTTTGAACATCATCTTGTCACATTGCAAGTTGTAAAGCTACAATTTGAAAGCTACAGGTTCTCACTTTGCTTAGATGCAAAGGAAAAGTGCACACGCGCCCGATGTTGCAAGTTCTCATTTTTTTATCTAGATACTGACACGCCCCACCATTGACTGCTTTTGCGCCAGTGCTCAGGCTTCAGGTGATCAGAGTGCAGATCAGGTGACCGCCTGTGCAAATTCACACAGGAGAGGCTTCAGGAAATCAGAGTGCAGATCAGGTGACCGCCTGTGCAAATTCACACAGGAGAGGCTTCAGGTGATCAGAGTGCAGATCAGGGGACCGCCTGTGCAAGTTCACACACGAGAGGCTTCAGGAGATCAGAGTGCAGATCAGGGGACCGCCTGTGAAAAATCACACACAAGAGGCTTCAGGTGATCAAAGTGCAGATCAGGTGACCGCCTGTGCAGAATCACAAATGGTAATGTTGCTGTTGCATTAGTCATGTGAGTATTAATTTTTATTTTGTTGTACGTACGATGAAGGCGCCGCTATATGTTGAACTCAAGCCTGTACCTAAGCACGTGTATCATTGCTTTTGTGTAAGCTGATGGTGAACGCGCTGGCTTTGTTTCTGTGTGTGTCTAAGGAACAAAGGTGGTGCGTATTACAACAACCCTGACTTTATGCTCGGCTTGCCACTGCCTGTGTTTCATTACTGGTAGAGAACTTGACTTCTGTCAGAGTTTCTTGACGCGACAATAGCAAAAATGCTATTAGCATAACCTGTGCGAATCCATGTCCGTGTCAAAGCAGGCATCCAATCTGCTCTTGTGTTCGCTCAGCAGCTGAGCCCACACGAGGGCTGGGTGCACCTGCGCAATAATAGCAGTAGAATGTAAATCGACCACACTGATTCAATACTGCTGAAAACAGCACTTTAGAACCTGAATCTAGGCAACGGCTTTAGTGGTTAACCTGCAATGGAATTGGGGTTGGAGGTTTGTTGGGACCCTGGTTCCAATTTTGGGTGAAACTTGCCATGCAGAATTTAAGGGTCAGCCGACGCGATGAAAGTTGAGCACCAGGCAATTCAGAGTGGATGTTGCCAAAAATGGCACCACTGACATGCCCTGTTAATGCAATTTACAAGTAGGCGCATGCTCACAATTCCGTGTATGCGCTTTCTGCATTCTTTACAGTGCGCCCAATATCTTACACTTGCAGACTCACAACTGGAATGGATGTGTCCGACAGCAGCACAAAGCGCACATTGGCAGGGTCGCGGAGGGCAGTGGCCAGGAGTAAGCGAGAGGCCTATGATGCAGAGCCAGTTGGTGGTATGGCTCGCACAAAATCAGGAATCACTAGTACAACAAGTTTTGCAGGTTGGCCAGGAATTACTAGTAGTCAATGGAACGGCAAGCGTGAGGTGCTAGCTCCTGTAACCAAACTTTCAAATGGGGGGCCTGGGAGAACTGTAGAGGTTCCATAACGAAAAATCTTACACCATTAGCTACCTCAACGAGAACCTCCATCAATATTTGCGTGGCAGGTACACACAACCCATCACAGCTTTAAACATTTGCTTTCCTCCTTGAAGTCTCAGCTAACAGTTCTGAGCACATTCATCAACCTTGCTTACATGCATCAAAGTGGGTTGCCCATAAGCATGCGTCAAGTCTAGCGAGATTGCCTTTGACACCTCTCGTCCAGCAAAGACAGAGGAAGGTCGAGAGTACCTGGCAAACACGCATTTGGCCAACGTTTACTCTTTTTGGTTTGGTTCTGAATCTCAGTGTTTGTACATGCATCCTACGTGCGATCACTTTATCCTCTGTGTGCCCCTCCCTGCTGCCAGGTGCCATTGTTTTCAAAAACCAAGCGCTGCCCTCAAAAAACATGAGCCACTGCTAGCAAAAAAAAGTGTGAGCTTGTAGACAAAACTGTTTTATTAGATCGCCTCACCCCTGGTGCGTGAGTACGTAGACTGAAAATAGCTTCTGAGCCTTGTAGGCTAGATGCCCAACGCCAGAGGCAACTGTATATGGAACGGGTCTACCTTCAGGTTTGGTCTGTGTCAACATCATGGTTATGGTTATGGGAGGTTCAATTATCGTATTCTTGCATGCAGGGAGGCAAGCAAACTGTTTCTGCGGGTCTCAGTCGCAGAGGTACATTCAATCTGTGAGGCATGCAAGTCGGTTAGAAGCCTCTCCTGTGCTGTGCTCTGAATGCTGGCAAGCGATACACTTCATAGGTTCATGTAGCTTGTAGCATGCTCGCAACATTTGTGCGCTACGGACTGTATAACGAACGGTAAAAAGAGAAACAAGAAGGAAGCATGGGCATCCCACTCACCTGCTTCCCGCAGCTGCCTGGCTTCTCGTTGCACATGCAATGCTTCCCACACAGCAGGAGGAGCTCCAGGCTTCAAGGGGTCGGTCTCAAATAGCCAAAAAAATGCCCACCATAATCCTTTAATCTGCTCCTTCACCCAATGCAGCATTTTAAACACTCCCTTCTTTCCAGCATTCAGGCAGGAGGCGCTGTCTTGTGGATCTTGCAGTGGGTATGGCAGCTGCTCCTGCTCTTCGCCCTGTGCTGCTGCTGCTCCTGATGCATTTGCGCTCTGTGGTGCCGCTGCTGCTGCTCCTGATGCATTGGCGCTTTGTGAAGGAGGATGGGACAAGGGCAGACCCGAATGAGCTAGAGGTGATGGTGTGGACTGTGGAGGACTTGTCCAAGGGGGATGAGGGTTGCCCACCTGCTTGACCACATGGGCAGCAGTAAGTGCTCTTGTTCAAGGGGACACGAGCTTCATGCAAAAAGAAAGTTGAGTTAGATACGTGGTGTGTAGCTGTGTGAGCCTCCATTCACCTCAGGACAACGAAGGACTTCCACAAGTAGAGCCCTTCTTGTAATGATTCTGCTTTTCAGTGTTCAGATGCTGTGGACCTGTAGCATCTGCGACACTGCTACAACTGCAGTCGGAGGCTCACGCTTAAATAGGATGCTTGATATCAGCAAGACAGCAACACGGAACTACAGATCAGTGATCAGACCGAATTTGAGGCACCACACATACCAAGCGATTCAGGTCAAAGCCTGGCCCGTGCCGTAAGGATCTTGCAAGGAAAGAATTGTGAGATGCAAGAGCGGGAGGGGGCAGGTCTGCAGCATCTTTCAAGAATTTAAGCCAAACTGCATCGTTGTGGGGGCCCATGGGAGCCAGGAACAGGAGCGCCACCTTGGGAAGGACTGTGGTGGCAACTGTGTGCAAGGGTGGTTTGGTGGCGTTCCTACAAGATAGAGTGCAACGTATGGGCTGCAGTTAGTATTTATTGCATAAAGCGAGGTTTATCGAAATATCGAGGCGGCAAGTACGATGTTTGCTGCTGCATTCAACTGCAGCTTGCGGTTGCGTTGCCTGTTCAGGTGCTGCACACGCACATGCCGCTGCTGCTGCCTCTTGATTTCAATGCAGAAATGTGCCCAGCTGCTGCTGGATGCGAACGGGGATCCTGCTGCTGCACGTCCTCCACAATTGTGCTGTAACTGTTACGGAGAAGCTCTGTCGCCCTCAGGTGCATTAGCAACTGGAGCGACAGGAACATTATGATACAAGAAAACAGCAAGGAGAGGGAGAGACATCCAGTGACGGAGTGCTTGAGACGGAGAGTGTTCAATTTCATGATAGCATCAACATTTGTGTATAGTTTTATTCATTACTCTGTCGACACGTCTGCTGTAAGATTAAGTTCGAGACAAAATATTGCATGTACAGCCACGGAAAATATTGTATATGCAGCCACTTGTTGTCTTTTTGCTCGCTTGTGATGACCCAGAATGGAGCCCTTTATTTGAGTTTATTTGAGTAAAAATAAATTTAAGGAGCCGCAGGTCTCACCCTATTCCCTTTATTAGTCTATTGAGTTTCGTCCAATACTATTGGCAATAGACATGAAAGTGTCATTTTATATCCATACTCCCTCACGAGTCCATCATGTCAGTTGAGGCATTTGTAGTGACGACCAGGGACCAGGATTAGATCCGTTATTTGGGCAAAATGATTGCGCAATGCAGAAAAGTGTTTTGCAAGAGACACCTTTTAGCAGACGAATCGAACGCAAAAATTTGCAAAAGAATTGAAACAAAAATGACATTCCTCAGCGTGATGCTCAAGGTCCCGATCCTCGGGGGCTTCATAGAGGAAACGACGCAAATCTTGCGCAGGATGAATTTGCGGCAGCTTGTGATGCAGGGCGTGCAGCTTGGTACGTGTGTTAATATGAGCAAAAATACCACTGTACTGCTGTCAAGCCTAGAAAATTTGCCCTTGCACGCGCAGGCCTCATCATCACCTCAGCCCTCATGATTTGGAAGAGCCTCATGCTGGTCACAGGCAGTGAATCCCCGGTGGGGTCCAAGAAGAAGGCCTGCTGTTTAAACATGCAAATGCCCTTTTGGTCGTGCGTGTGCATTTTTGTGTGCGTGTGCATGTATGTGTTGCGCAGATATTAAGTCTGTGACCGCATGTGCACTTGCATTCGTGTGAGCATGTATGTACCCTCGGGCGCTTGCAAACATTCATGTACACGAGTGCGTGTGCGTGAGCACGTGTGTGTCTCTGTTTGTGTCTCTGTGTTTGTGTGGGTGTGTGGGTTGGGGTGGATATGTGTGTGGGGGGGGGGCGTGCTTGTGTGCATATATACGTACGTGCTTGCTTGTGTGAAATTTTTTGGCGCATGCATGTGCATGTGCGGTGCATCTGTGCGTGCGTGCGTGTGCATGTTGTTGCATGCATGCAAGCATGCACACACGAGTTAGGTACCCTTGCGCTGCGCACCAGTGCATGTACATGTGCATTGGCATTTGAACTTTTGCTAGGTACATGCATGCTTGCAAAAGAGCTTTCAATACTGCTTGCTTGCTTGCTTGCTTGCTAAAAAGCACACCTCCATACACATATTGGAGAAAGTAAATCAGTGAATTTTTCCTCGATTCGGAGCCCAAGCGGCACTGTGCCCACATGTTTCAAGATTTGCTCTCATGTGCACAAGCTACTTCCACAGGTGCATGCTTCAGTGCAAGTTTCTAAGTCAGACACAACTAGTTGTATACTGTTGGATTTAGAACCCTATTTACGGACCTAACTTCCTTAAACGCGTACACAGGTGGTGGTAGTACTTAGTGGCTCCATGGAGCCTGGCTTCTTCAGAGGGGACATCCTGTTTCTGAACATGGGCAAGAGCTCGATACGCACAGGGGAGATCGTAGTGTTTAATCTGGATGGGCGGGACATTCCGATCGTGCATAGAGTGATCAAGGTGGGTGATGTATCAAGGCACGATGTCTTTGTGCGCATTCCTTTTGGCAACCAGATGGTTGCAGTTGCATTATTGAAGATCTGTTGTTTGCGCTTGCTGCTTAGCTGTCCAACCCTGCTTGCTTAAGTGGCTCTGCACTTTTCTGCATTCCATACCCAACACCCTGGGGCCTATTGTCGTATATAGATATTCAAGGTATGACACGCATATCTCAGTCTTATTTCAGTCAAGGAACTTTATCGCATTGTGAATATGTAATACGTTTTTGTAAAATGCACATTCATGGAATGCGGTGCACAAATTGCATAGACAGCAGCTTTTAAAATAGAGCGTATCCATCTGCTTTGACGTTCAGTGTGACTAATGTTGAGCACAGCTCAATGTTTTGCGTCATCTTATATACAAAGGGACTTCGTCTTTCAGGTTCCTCGTCGTTTTGCTTGTACCCTATCTCCTTTGCGCACCAACGCCCCACTTCCTGCGCGCACACACACACACACACACACACACACACACACATGTGCACATGCACACACATATACAAATACAAACACAGACATACACACACGAACACAGACACACACACAACACACACACACATAGACAAATACGCACTTACACCTGTTGCAAGTAGTTTAGCTCTGGTGTTCCTTTTCTTGTTTATTGCACACCATCCTGTGGAACAAGGGTGTACCTGTGTTCACCCTTGTCCCACAAATGCACACGTGTGCAACAGTGTGTTTTTAAAGGATTTGGGAAAACCTTTATTTCATATCACCCCCAAATCTGGGGATATGAGAAAGTGGGTTCTCATATCGATTTTACTTTGCTGCCCCAGCCCCATATGGTGAATGGTGTTTGTAAGTGAATTGATTTAAATTTCAGGATTCAAAATATTGCATCAACTCAATATTGTTGATCTGAAAATGTAAGGGGAAATTTGTCTCCAAAACTGTCCACACTAAATCATCCTCCACACTAAAGGCTCTCCACTAAATCATCCTCCACACTAAAGGCTCAAGAGCTTTTAAACCCTCGAGCGCAGCACGTCAAGTGCTGTGCTTTTTGCCTCTTGTGCTGTGGGTTACGGGAGTACTTGAGTGTGCTGAATATGCGGTCATCCTCAACTGACCCTGGCTGTCCCTCAGGGGCTGGATGCTCAAGCCACTGAGCTTGGAACTTGTTTGTGGGCCCATGGGCCCCCTAGTACTTCCCATCACTTTTACCCCTGGGAACTCTGGCCTTTTTTGGTGGGGATTTTTCGCTCATTTCAACATGATCATTAATTAAATTTTTGGGAGTGTGTGGATTTTTTTGGAATTTGTGGAGTGTGAGGGCCTTCGACGGCCCTCTAAGGGCCACAGAACCGTTTTACACAGGGGTTCATTGACACCCCCAAAAGCTTGATTTCATATTGATTTCAAAAGTCGGAAACCCATGTTTCATATTGATCGAAATGGTATACCGACTTAAAAAAAACACTGGTGTGCAAGCACGTACCCATACATGGAGACAAAAGCAGACAGACATTCTCACATTTACACACGCATGTACATACATATGCACACGTGCGCCTGCTCCCTGCTCCCTGCACTTGCATCTGTCTGCACAGGTGCATGAAAAAACGGGCGTTGATGAGGTCAAGATTCTAACCAAGATAAGTATTGCCTTCAAAATGCCTTCAAAATGCGTTTTCTTTTTCACCTATTAAATAGACAACAACCCAGAGCCCTTTGAAGCATCTAAGCTAGAAATCTGTACACCTTGCAACAAAGAAAAGGACATTTAAATATATGTTCTCTAGCTACATGCTCCTTTGCAAACCCCTGACTAAAATGCTGGATACGCCCTCTTGCTCTCTCGCTCAGTGCTCCTTTGCAATCCTGGCTTGAATGCTGCATGTGAGTATCTTGCCTCATGACACAGAAGTAGGGTTGGTTAGAACCGTATGTATATGACCATATATTTGGTGATTTCCCTGCCAGAAATACCGTATGCACCGTATATATATGGTTCTGGCCATCCCTGCACATCCCTGCATTACCTGCAAGCTCACAGTCTTTCTGTTGTATGTGTGTGTGCCTGTGCCTGTGCTCCTTTCGCCTCGCACGGTGACAACAACTACAGCGATGACCGTGGGCTTTACCCAAAGGGCCAGGAGTGGCTGAACAGAGATCATATAATGGGGCGTGCCATTGGGTGAGTGTCGATCTTAGCGTCGCAGTGTTGGTAAGACTGGGCAGTCCTGAATGTATACTGCAGGGGGCGTGCCATTGGGTGAGTGTCGATCTTAGCGTCGCAGTGTTGGTAAGGCTGGGCAGTCCTGAATGTAAGCTGCAGTCCTGAATGTATACTGCAGTCCTGAATGTATACTGCAGTCCTGAATGTATACTGCAGTCCTGAATGTATACTGCAGTCCTGAGTGTATACTGCAGTCCTGAATGTATTGGCTGGGCAGTACTGAATGTTTACTGGACCGTGCATGTATGCATCCTGTCTCTCACCCTGTATGTGATGACTTCCCTGCGAAATAACCCTACTGTGTTGCATGGAAGTGTACGGCCGGTCTAGAGTGTATGTAGAGGACTTGTTCATGGTTGGTTGTAGGAAAGGAGCACAACATGCTACTAAGACTACTTGAAAGGTTTTTTTGAAAAGCATAGGTCATAATCATATAATGCTACGTGCCACTGGGTGGATTCTCCAGAGGTTCTTGTGAAGAGCATAGGCCACATAACACATAATGCTACGTGCCACTGGGTGGATTCTCCAGAGGTTTTTGTGAAGAGCATAGGCCACATAACACATAATGCTACATGCCACTGGGTGGATTATTCAGAGGTTTTTGTGGAGAGCTTAGATTAGATCATGCTACGTGCCACTGGGTGGATTCTTTAGGAGGTATTTTTTATCTATTGTGTGGTATTGCGTGCGTGCTCACGACTGATTGCCAAAAGAGGACCAACATTGAGGAGGCCCATGTTCGACGCCATGGTTTGGTGTGAATCAGATGGAGCTAGGAATCAAAGATGTCATGGTTTGATGTGAAGCAATGCCATGGTTTAGCTTAAATTCAGATGGAACTAGGAAAACAACGCACGGTTGGGTGGAAAGCGATGCCATGGTTGGGTGTGATTCAGATGGGACTTGGAGCTAACGAATAAGGACAGGGGGGGACGAAAGCCTAGGTCACTTGAAATTATTTTTTTAGAATGTTAGTAAGCAGGTACGCAAGCTGCACAAGGCTGTATTGATTGTGTATATTGCTTTTGTAAACTAGTGGAAAGGGATGAAAATAACTTTGTCAGTATTGAAGCCACAGACAATCGTACGACCCGCTCAGTCCAAACTGTCTCCTGTACTTTTTTTGTTTGTTTTGCTGTAAACATGAATTTCTGGGCGTTGACTTGTCTTGTGCTCTCTGCATCACACCCTTGCAGGTTGCTCCCACAAGTGGGCATGGTCACCATTATGATGAACGACTACCCTCAGCTCAAGTTTGCTCTGATCGGCCTCCTGGGTCTGCTTGTAATGACAAACAAGGAAAGCTAATAGACGATCCATGCCGGTGGTAATTACGAGGTTTACAAGGTTTACAAACAAAGGCCGGTGGTATTTACACCATCTCGTGTTCTTTTCTTCTTTTCTTTGTAATGATATACAAGGGGAGAGCTATTAGACGACATTGGCCCTACTATGCGACAGGAGGAGACCAAGAACATGAGCTGTCCTCTCTTCTCTTGGCAAATGAAACGAGTTTGATACTTGGTCAGATCTGACGGTTTAATCAGTCATATGTTCATTTTAAAGCACTTTTTGCCATGAGAGACCGGAGGCCCAATTTTACATGTGACTGTTACAAATTAAATTTGGCAGGCTCCTGACTCTATGAACACAATCTCAATACCATTCCATTCCTCTACCCTCCACAAAGTCATCAACTATTCCGAACCTGCACCCATTAACGCACCAAAGTGCTGCCCCCTCCCAATATCAGTAAGCAAAACGTGCACGGCCGACACCAAATACCTCCTTTAATACCACTGAGAAGTTGTACACGTAGCTAGATAGGTAGGAAGCCAAAAAGTACCCTACACTCTTGCAAACTGCTTTTTGTCACATTCATCGTAACACAGATGCTGGCACAAACAACTTCTTCTCCCACCCGGAAAATAAACATCACTACCTCACCCAGCAATAAATAACACAGACCTGGCCTACCATGTTTAAATTAACCCAACCTTTGAAAATACATGCCAAATCAGCACTACTCATGCAGCACAACCCCCCTTAAAAAATATGCAAGCTACTTGATCAACCTTGCGTTTTGATCTGCTTGTCCTCCTGATGCTCATTCAGCGGGCTTGACGTTCTCTGGCAGAAAACATAAAGGCATGATCAAGCCTGATAGACCCAAAAATAAAGCAATCTGCCATTCACCATCACCCATTTATTTCTACAAAATCAAGCCTTGGTGTAATGACAAAGCCTACAGCGAACTGTAGCATAGAACCCTGTACAACCAGAAACATGCGGTTTGGTTTCAGAGCGCTCTACGAGTCTGACTTGCCCTTTTTTTTTTGCCCTGAACTATAAAGTGCCAGAGGGGGTTATCTGAGGCACAAAATGGTCAGGTTTTTTGCATGCTCCTAGGGTATGGCTCCCCTAATTTGCTAGTTGCAAGCTCATCCCTGATATGCAGGGCTGATTAAATGCAACTGATCTTGAACCCAGCAAGTTAGGGGACCCGTACCTCGTCGGCCGCAATGTGAACCCTACTTTTTAAGCAGCCACACGCTGTATCTGACCAGCCAGCGCACCAAACTCAGTGATTTTTTGTTTTAAAATTCATGAGATGAAACAATATTATTGCAAAAATATTGGAGCAAAAAGACCAAGTGGTTGGCGAGATATGCTAATTAATGCGCCATTCTCCATGCAAAGCACCCATCTAGGGTATAAGTGCACGATGTGTGCTTTAGTCCTTCATTCTGTATGCAGGGAGACTTGTCTGAATCTGAGCACATGCTTGGTTAGCTTATGAAGTCAGCATCAGTTTGAAGCTAGGTTGGGTCCAAATCGATGAAGTGACGTGTGAGAAGTTGCACCTTTCATGCAAAAAGGAGCATGCTTTGGCTTCTGCCCAAATAACCCCCTCCGGGAACCTTAAGGACTTCTCAAAGAATTAAGATTTTGCCTCCAAGCTCCACTGCATGTTTTAATTATAATTCCATGCGACAGAGTAGTAGCTTTACAGTGCCCGGCACCAAAATGGCTCCTTTTCCTTGATTGATGTGGCGTGTGGCTTTCACTGCCTGCATACCTAGTATCCCATTTAAATTAGGAGCGCTAACTTGCTCCTGAGTAGAGGTCGCAACAAGTCAACCCTTCTTATGCTTTGTCTTGCTGCTTCGTGCTCCTTGGAATTGCGCGGCATGTTATTTAATACTGCGTGTATTTTAATACTGCGTAGAGAGGTATACCTATGCTATTCCTACATTTTAAGCCTTAATGTGACAAATCTTTAATGCCAATTGATTCAGGGAGGTGTATACTTCTTATAGCATTTTTTAAACAAAAATAGAAGCTTTTAGAAAAGAAGGCCTTTTGGCAGCCTGTCATCCCATTACAGTATCAGAACCCAACAGCAAATGAGACAATGGCGTGGGCAAAGTCTTCCAACCTTCATGTGAAAAAGCACGCGTTAATTTGCCTTTCCAGATGTCAAATTACCAATCTAGCTCCAAAACAAAGGGACATGCCAATTTTGACTGCCTCATTTAAGCAAATCGATAACTTGTCTGCTTCAGGGGTTGCTTGATTCCTCTGGTCGCATGATCTTCTGGTGGCCCTCACGCTCTGCATTATAAATTGCATGCGTGCAGATGACTTAAGCTACTTGAGCAGAACACGCACACTGCACAAGATGACCATAAGAGCTTCATTTGCACAAACGCAGACCAAACACATTTTGAATCTGTCCTAGTCAGCATTGCAAACAGATCGTTAAGCGGCTATTATTATTTCTGAGTCGCTTGATGGACAGAGTGATTGCACTACATACGTGCAAAAGTTTGTTCCATGCATACATTGTCTTCATATTTGCATGCATCCTACCTGTCTATGCATGTCTTTGCCTATGAATGTCTTTGCATGCATCCTACCTGTTCCTGTGGCAGGCTCTGTTGCAGGCATGGCTTTAGTCGGGTCAAACACCTCTGCGGAACGTTGCAGAGCAAAGGTACAGATGTCGGCATTAAAGAAAGTGGACGAGTGTGTAGTGAGCAGTCAAGATAAGGCTGACCTCACATTTGATGCTTGGTATGCTTTTGGGATGTAGATTTTATGTTTAATCGAAAAGGTGCAACAGCCATAAGCGCAGATGCAGGACCTAACGACATGGGTCGAGTGTTTGCAAGATGTTACCAATTCAAGCGTTGCAGCAAGATTGCTCCGTCGAAAGCAAGATGCCAGACCCTAACAATTCAGCAAACACAAATAAACCATTAATGTCCTTGAGTTGTGTTGCAGCTTTCTTGTGATGCACTTGACATGCACCTACCCTTCTACCACTCCAGCAGGATGTTGTCCAGCGCCTCCGACACCGGCTGTTTGTCTTGGGTCAGGGAGGGGGCTTTGGTCAGCGGCAGCAGGACTGCCAGAGGTCTCCGCATTCTGGGCTGGGCGAGAATCCTTTTTGCCCAAAGCTTCTTCTCCTGGTCAACAATGGCAGGCACAGGGTATATGTACCAAAAAGGTAAGCAAGGGGAGAAGAAGTCAACAATGGCAAGCACAGGGTATATGTGCCAAAAAGGTAAGCAAGGGGAGAAGAAGTCAACAATGGCAGGCACAGGGTATATTACCAAAGAGGTAAGCAAGGAGAGAAGGAGAAGGGACGGAAGTTAAGGGGAGGAGGGAAGAAGCCGATCAAAACCAGCACAAACTGCTACGCATGATAGGCATAATCAAAGAAAGTAATGTACGGAAATGGGCTGAGAAGAGACGGACAGCAACAGTGCAAGAGGGACACATATACTTATTTAAATGTAGCCTCAATCCTCTCATTCAAGCTTAATACTCAGCAGTCATTTGCAGGAAACTCATCATCGGCAAATCAAGGGTGGTGGACAATGTATAGGGGTGCTGTATACATTTTGTGAAGCACCAGAGCATTCATTAGGCAAATACCTTTGTGGCTAAAACAGCTTATCTTGCAGGATAATCAACCGAACAACTTCAATCTTTATCGCAGCCTCGACTATTAACCCGCTTGGCCACAATGACTTTAATCATTTTGGTCGTGGGCCTAAATATCTCGATCAATTTTACCTTCATTGGATAATGCGAGTGCATGTTCCTTTGTTTGCCAGCACCCAGATCTCCTTTTCTCACAGCCCCAACTAAACAGTGTGCTGTCTGTATTGCTGCTTGAGATTGAATCACTGCAGATTATAAGTTGCTGCAGCACCACCTGCTTCCACACAGCAAAGACCTACAAGCTGCATGCACCTGGGAATGTGATGCGTGTAGGTAGCTTGAACCCAATGCTTTCGTGGCCACGGTCCACCTCCTCTGCTTCTCCATGCTCTTCCGAACCTTCAATACAAGAGTTTACAGGACCCCCTTCGTCACCCTCATCCTCACCTGCAGCTTTTCCACCTCCTGCATGTACAAGTGTATGTTACAGAGGCTTTGTCTTGTGCCAGTCGAAGACCAAGATTGGACGGCTGTAGAGCTTGATTGCTCACTGATTTATATGGATGGGGGGGAGGCTTCTCCACGCACGCACCTGCAACATACGGACTCCCTGCATCATCGTCCGTTGCTTGCACGCCAGCGTTTCCACCTCTGTTGCCAACTTCTCCTGGCGCGGGCTTCCCAGCCTGGATGATGGTTGCACAGTCATAATTGAGAGGCCAAAATAGTATGTCACTTTAGAGATGTGCAGCAATCAAGTTGTGTTTACGTGTTACAAGACTACGAAAGTAAATACGCACGGCTTTAAAGAGCACGACGACGACTTACTGGTGAAGCTCGTCCTGCTTGAATCCCAACCTCCCCTCCTCCACCTGTTTATGTGCGTTTAGCAGGGAAGTGCAGACTGTGTGGCATGTCGTGTCATGGAATTGCAATCAATTTATTGAACAGCTCTTTCATTTCTTGCCTGCGCCACCAACCGCCCCTTGGTTTACATCGGCTATCCTTCCTTCTGCGCAGAAATTATACACAGATCAAGTGGTACACTGAAACACGCACAATATGTGGTTCATGTGCCCACCTTCTATGACAGCACTTAGTACCTGCGAATCCTCTTCCCAGCACAGAGCAAGGATTGTAAATTCCAGCTCGAAGGGAAATGCGGGTGAGCATACTGATAAAAAACTGATGTAAAAAAAAAATATATAGTAAACAGGGATTACGATTCAGTCGCGTCGGTGATCCATGAATCAGTAATTTCTGCATTGCCTAAAAAATGAATACAATGCGTCTGAGCCCTTCGTATAATGCTGGATATAAGCAGACTAACAGTGCCAAACAGAGGAACCGTTCAAATGCCACAGCAAGGCCACCTTCAAGGCACCAAGCACTACTGCAATTCCAATCAGAGTTAAAGAACTGATGCGTCAAGTCACCAGCACTCCTCTCCCTGCAGGATCAACAACAGACAGCAGGCACCGCCATCGCTTGTTGTGAACCCCCCAGAGCATCGGCCTGATGAAGGTCAGTCCTAATTGACAGCGGTTTGTTCTACCTTGGGCTGGCTCTGCTTTGTACAAAGACATGTGTCGGTAATGGTTGCATGTGCTATAACGAGGTGAGTAAGATGCAGCGCATCTCACAATTGCATTTTGGAACACAGGGCATTGCCATCTATCACACAGTTACCCATGTGCACACGGTAGCAGTGTGAGGGTCATTTACATTGGTTTCCACAGAGTCTGGTGTGCGTCCAAGTTACGTCCCCAGCCCTCTCGAACCTTACGTGCCTCCCTGCACACCCGATATCAAACCTGGTAAGCAAGCCGGCTGGGGGGGTTTGTATTAATCACTTGCTTTGCAAAGAGTAGTCTTGGGAAATTGCGTCGGCACTCTGTTGTTGCTTGCTTGAGGCAGCCTGACAGCTCACGTGACATATAATCACAAAAAATGCAAATAACCAAGGCTGCTAGCAATGCTCTCTTTTAGGCGTACTACCACCCCCAGAATTCTCACCGCCCGATCATCCTCATGGGCCCCCGTACCCAGGCGAAGAGCCAATGGTAAGTGGGAAGGGAGGTAACAGAGGATAAATAGTTACATATCAACAGTAACGACAGTGATCGTGAAGGATCTGATAGGAGAGCTACCGGTAGAGCGGATGGCTTTAGAAGGCTAGACGCAGGCCGGAGCACATGGCTAAAAACCAGCCTCTCTCACACGAGTCTTCTATCGTTTCGTTTCCTGTTTTCTTGGCAGGGCTCTGCTGTGAATACCAGCAGCAAATTTCTCCGTCTTTCACTTATCTGTGTAGCTACTAACCGGACATCAATTTCCTTATTGCACGCTGACCTATACCAGTGAAGGCTTTTACATTTACCACTTAAAAAAGCTAACGTCATCTATGTCATTCTTGGTGCATATATGGCCATTCATGACACGATGTGATTATAAAAGTCCTAATGACTTCCTTTTTGCTTCACCTCAATACTTGCTTTTGACTTTGGGTAGTGATTTTGCTGATTAACTACTCCGCAACAACCAGCAATGTACTGACTGATCAGCATACAACCATTAAATCAATCTTACAATAAGAAAAAGTGCTTCTGTATCCTTTCTCTTCTGTCAGCGTGAGCCTGTTGGTCCAAATATTGAGCCCCCTGAGCGTGAGCCCCGCAAACCCCAGCCAGAGATACCATCTGGACCAGGAGAATGGCCTGGTCAGTTTTTGAAGCTTTAACATACCAGCTATTTTGTCTACGCAGTCTTGCCTTAATTTGCTCAAGCAGACTTTGACATGTAGTTCATGTTTGCTTTTGTGATATAATGATCTAATGCACTGCCGTTTGATCTGTACATGTTTTCAAATTAAATTTTGCCTCCGCACAGCACCTCCACCTGAGCATACTCCTGGAGATGTGAGGAAAAGAGACCAAGAGGAGGGCTTGGATTAGCTATTGCCACCTATCTGGTTGTCAAACAAGGTTCTGACTTTCACAATAGGCAGCTGGACCACACAGTCCAACCGTACGTTTTAGGATGTTATTTTAACATGGATCCTATATTTCGGTCATCACACATCCTGAGCCATCTGTAGCCGTCATGTTATACCTACTTCTCAAATATCTGGATGCACACAGTTCTCAAATATCTGAATGCACAACATGGATAGGACAGGCTTTGAAGTGGTCTCCACTAGCATACCAGGGGCAAGCATACAATTGTTGTGAAGTGTCGTAAGGTCAACTATTGTAAAATTCACGATTTGTTATGCTTGATATTCCCTCAATCAGCCCCCCATGCAAAATTTAAGTTCAGGTTTCCTCACTACGCCTTCTCATGCAATTTCTCACCTCATTCAATCATGTCTTGGAATCTTGTCCTGCTTCTGACCTAAACAGATCTGCCAAGAAGGGCAGCTCAGTTGATATCATCACTCAGGATGCTGCACAGAAATGTATGGCACGCAATATAGTACACAGATAGAAGGCATAACATCGCACGAGGAATCAGTAGGATGTTAGTACAGGTAGAAGGCATTAACATCGCACGAGGAATCAGTAGGATGTTAGTACAGGTGATATGTTATTTGTCCATCACCTCTATTTCAGTTCAACCAGGAGGAAGGCGGCCACTTCTCACTTTAAAGACCTGCAACGTACTTATCTAAGAGAGAAATAATCTAGCTTTAGTAAGCAGGGCAGATCATCAGGTGTGTTCGCTAGCAAAAGCTGCAATTAAAAATTGCCCACGAGGCTTCGTCTACAAATTACTTAAGTACACCGTTTATTACAGCGCGAGCATGGTTCTAAGGGTGCTCATTGGATCAGCAAGAAAATTTTGCCAAACTATTTATTATTAAAAAGATTATTGATTTTCTTCCGAAAATGTGATGAAGCTTGCTGCAGGCTTGCTGGTTCTCTTGCTTGACCTGGGACTGGCTGCAGCAAGCAGCGCGTCCTGGGTGCCCATATGGGCCAGCAGCATCCCCTACGTGACCCCAGCATCATCATCATCGGCGGGTGCGGAGCTGTACACACGCATGCATAGGCGTGCCCCTGACTACAAGGTGTACCACAACACCTGGTGGCAAGCTCACCGATTCCTGGCTTGGGTCCCGCCTCAGGAGATGTGCCAGCTTGAGGATGGCCCAACTGCAGGCTGCACAGCTGAGCCAAACGAGGAGGAGAGGAGGACTGGGATCGCACGTTTAGAAGACGGGCTGACCACGAACAGCAACATCATGCGTGCCCCAGTGGCAGACATCCAAGCCCTCACCAGAAACCTGCGCACCGCATACTTGCCGGGCAACACGCTGCTATTGGACTTCCCGTTCCAGACATACATAAACCACGAGGGGCACTGGGCAGAGCTGATGGTACCCCTATTCAGCGTGCTGATGGATGGCTCGTGGCGCACAGATGTCAGAGGAGCAGGAAATGCTGGCGTCTCTCAAACAATTGATCACGTGATGATGATCAACAAGGCCAAACACCTGTCCTCTTGGTTTTCATCCCTCCTGGACACTGTCTTTGCCACAGCCTTCCCAAACAACCCGAAGCCCCTCATTGTGGATTATGGAGACCTGGCTAACTTTGACCAGCAGTCATGGCTGCTGATCGAGAACCTCTTGGTCGTGCAGGACAGGTGTGTGCTCTCGTCGTGTGTGTGTGTGTGTGTGTGTGTGTGTGTGTGTGTGTGTGTGTGTGTGTGTGTGTGTGTGTGTGTGTGTGTGCGCGTGCGTGCGTGCGTGTGTGTGTGTGTATGTGTGTGTGTGTTAAAACTGGGTTCGCTGTACTTGAATCTCTGAAGTATCAAGAACGTGCAAGCATTTGTGCATTGAAGCACAGTATGACCTTGCACGCTACTGCCCGTGCCGTGTGAGGAGCGTCTGAGGTTGACCTGCTTTTGTGAGGAGTTCTCTACAAATGTGTGCATTTGTGCTCTCAGCTACTCGAACCATGCCAGCCACAACCTGTGACAGCCAGAACCATATATATGCACCGTATATGACCGTATATTTGGTGATTCCCTGCCAATAATACAGTGTATACACCGAATATATATGGCTCTGGCCAACCTGGAAATACGCTATCCCAAACGTTCACTCTTAACCCTTTTTAATTACAAGGTGCAACTGCTCGCAGTTGCCAGTTCAGCACCTGTCAATACCAACCTGGTCAAAAGCCATTTCCAGCCAGGCTGAATATATCTAGGCCTTGTCGCCGTGAAAACTTACACCGCTCTGGTACCTGCACACCTTCACACCACAATCTCCATGGCCCTTGTACGGCGGGCCTCTGCTCTATACTATTTTGACTCATACACTGCTCTCACAATGCTTAGATTACACCCCCCTCGCAGTAGGATAGCCCTGTTGTCTTCCCTGTTGTCACGACGCCATGCACCTCATGCGAAATGCATAAGTTGATGTTTGATCCACACCTTCTCCCTCTAATTTTCAACACACACACACATACACACACATACACACACACTGTATCCTGCAGGTACACACACCCCCAGAACAAGAAAGGCTTTGCAGGCCCAGAGCATGGTGACCTATGGCGCTACGACCACTGCGAGCGTTACGTCAGCCACGACTATAGCATACGATTTAAAGTGCCGCAGCATGGGGCACTGCTTAGGTGAGAGGGCTGTGTTCACATGTTAGAGGCTTGCTTTAATTTCATGGACCCCGCAACACTTTGTGCAAGGAATGCTGTATGTTTAGGGTGGGCCAGAACCATACAATTACACGTAGGTATTTAGTTTTTGGTGTATGTACGGTCAGCACATATTTATGCTCACACTCAATCAAGTGCTTGATGCGTATATGTAATATAAAAGCTCTGTCATTCGTCACTCAGGTCGTCAGTCACAACTCCAGTGTACCATTTTAGTTTCCTGTAGCAAATAGTGATGATGTTAGCCTGGTGCTTTTAGTTGCCATGCGCATAGTTACATGGTCTGTGCTTGCAATTGCAATCAGTGCACCATAGCAACCATAGCAATCTGTGCACCATATGCGTGGCCATGTGCATAGGTACAGCGACAAATTGGAGCTGTGTCTGTAGCCCAGGTCTGTACGGTGCAAAAATGGAGCTGTTGCCATGTGCACAGTTACACAGCAAACAAACTGGAGCTGTTTCTGTAGCCCAGGTCTGTAAGGTGCAAAAATGGAGCTGTTGCCATGTGCACATGTGCACAGTTACTCAGCAAACAAACTGGAGCTATGTCTGTAGCCCAGGTCTGTAAGGTGCAAAAATGGAGCTGTTGCCATGTGCACAGTTGCACAGCAAACAAACTGGAGCTATGTCTGTAGCCCAGGTCTGTAAGGTG
>Ga0307963_1000794_pt1 | contig 22584 bp, 26 predicted proteins | sample OrgLakmetagen594_FD_201829 | JGI IMG/M metagenome (GOLD analysis project Ga0307963, IMG submission 201829) | Saline water microbial communities from Organic Lake, Antarctica - #594 | ecosystem: Environmental > Aquatic > Non-marine Saline and Alkaline > Saline | place: Antarctica: Organic Lake... | reverse complement strand
ATGCAATGAGAATGAGGTGATGCAATGAGAATGAGGTGATGCGATGAGAATGAGGTGATGCAATGAGAATGAGGTGATGCAATGAGAATGAGGTGATGCATTGAGAATGAGGTGATGCGATGAGAATGAGGTGATGCAATGAAAATGAGGTGATGCAATGAGAATGAGGTGATGCAATGAGAATGAGGTGGTGCAATGAGAATTGAGGTGATGCGATGAGAATGAGGTGATGCATTGAAAATGAGGTGATGCATTGAGAATGAGGTGATGCAATGAGAATGAGGTGATGCAATGAGAGTGAGGTGATGCAAAGAGAATGAGGTGATGCAATGAGAATGAGGTGATGCAATGAGAATGAGGTGATGCGATGAGAATGAGGTGATGCAATGAGAATGAGGTGATGCAATGAAAATGAGGTGATGCATTGAGAATGAGGTGATGCAATGAGAATGAGGTGATGCAATGAGAATGAGGTGATGCAATGAGAGTGAGGTGATGCAAAGAGAATGAGGTGATGCAATGAGAATGAGGTGATGCAATGAAAATGAGGTGATGCAATGAGAATGAGGTGATGCAATGAGAGTGAGGTGATGCAATGAGAGTGAGGTGATGCGATGAGAATGAGGTGATGCAATGAGAATGAGGTGATGCAATGAGAATGAGGTGATGCAATGAAAATGAGGTGATGCATTGAGAATGAGGTGATGCAATGAGAATGAGGTGGTGCAATGAGAATTGAGGTGATGCGATGAGAATGAGGTGATGCAATGAAAATGAGGTGATGCATTGAGAATGAGGTGATGCAATGAAAATGAGGTGATGCAATGAGAATGAGGTGATGCAATGAGAGTGAGGTGATGCAAAGAGAATGAGGTGATGCAATGAGAATGAGGTGATGCAATGAGAATGAGGTGATGCAATGAAAATGAGGTGATGCATTGAGAATGAGGTGATGCAATGAAAATGAGGTGATGCAATGAGAATGAGGTGATGCAATGAAAATGTGGTAATGCAATGAAAATGAGGTGATGCGATGGGCTGCTGAAAAGGCCACGCGTTCGCACATTAGGAGATTTATTCTGCTCTTTGTATTATCTGTCTGCCAGTCTGACTGATTCTTTCATTCGCTTTGTGGTGGGGGAGGTGTACGGTAGGCTTAGTACCCCAGCGACACCTGTTCCTTTCGATCCCCCTCCCTGTCTCACCCCTACCAGTGCCTGTCTCACCCCTACCAGTGAAGTGGGCTAGTTCACAAATGCCCTGAAAAATCATGGAACTGGTATGATCTGAGCCAAATTCCAAATATAACATGAACAACACCCCAACAAAGCATGAAATTGGCGTGGGCTATTATTTTCTATTCTTTCTTTTCTGTTTTTTTAGATGAAGTGGAAAGTCTGAGTCAAATTCCAAATATAACATGAACAACACCCCAACAAAGCATGAAATTGGCGTGGGCTATTATTTTCTATTCTTTCTTTTCTGTTCTTTGAGATTAAGTGGAAAGTTTGAGTCAAATTCCAAATATAACATGAACAACACCCCAACAAAGCATGAAATTGGCGTGGGCTATTATTTTCTATTCTTTCTTTTCTGTTCTTTGAAATGAAGTGGAAAGTCTAAGTCAAAATCCAAATATAACATGAACAACACCCCAACAAAGCATGGAATTGGCGTGGGCTTTTATTTTCTATTCTTTCTTTTCTTGTTCTTTGAGATGAAGCGGAAAGCAACATCCAGACCGTGTTCCTTATTTCTTTGTGCAGGCCGTGTCCACTTTCGATATCCTGTCAGGTGTCAATGACTGCTTTTCTATGACTGTACTTAAACTGACCGCCTTCTGACTTGTCGCTTTGTCATCCCTTCCTACTTGGCATTCTTTGCCCTATGTATTGGCCACATTCGCGTCATTTATTGGCCGCATTTAGCATTCTCTACTCCGTTTTATGGCCACATTCACTAAGTTTACGGGCCACATGTAGCATTCTCTGACTTTATCCCTTAGTCATCCTTTCCCTCACATGCCCATTCTACTTAGCCTCCTTTGTCACCCCTTCATACTTAACCTACCAATTGGTACTTCCCGCTTGTCCCTTAGTCATCCGTTCCCTTACCTGCCCATCCCACTTTGCACACTTGTTTTGGTGAGCTGAATTAAGGTCCAAAAGCATACTGATATGTAATTGAAAGATCCAAAGATAGGTATTATACGGTACGGTATATACGCCGTATAATACAGGGGGGGGAGGGGGGGCGTATCTACGTACCGTATTTTCCATATCAGAAATCGATAGGTATTATACGGCGTGTATATGCCGTATTTCCGTATACAGATACGGTGCAAAACCGTACTTCGAATTGTACACCCCAGACTCAGGTTCGAAGTCCAGCAGGAACAGTCATATTTTGCTCTTTAGGGTCGATTCTTTTCCTTTGTGACTCCTTTGATTAAGCATTCCCTATGCTTCCCACTTTGTTTTTATGCACGTTTTTGCATTAATCACAATGTTCTATTGGTGGTTAGAGTAGTTGGGCTTCTTTTTGCACTGGAAATGGCCATTTGGGGGTCTTTTTGGCTTTGGACAGGCCTAGCCCTTCAAACTCTGATTTTTTGGCACAACAAAGCTGGATATAGGTGTGCAGCTCTTTAAGAGCTACAAACTGAGCCCATTATGATTTAAATCTGAAGGGTACCGATTTTTCCGTGTATACGGAATACGGTTTTATACGGTATATACCTATATACATACGGTATATACGTATATACGGTATTTGAAAAGGTGATATACGGTTCTGGCCAACCCTACGTACACACCTGGAATGCAAAATAACGTCTCGCTGGCTGTAGCCTATGCAGTTTTCCAGGGTCAGCTTGACAGCATGTGTGTAATCCCCACCACAGGCCTTGAGAAGGTTGACAAACTCAGCATGGTCATCTGGGTGCCACCCCCCCGTCTCTCCGTGCATATCAAGGAACTCTTCGAATTCGATGACCTGAACAAGAAGGATAAGTGCATTGAGTGAAACGTAGAGGTCGTCCTCGTAGCAGGATGAGGTGCTGGCGAATTGAGGCCTACCGGTGGAGGCACACGAGGTGGCAGAGCAGGTGGCGTGATCCTAAAGCGTGATCCTAAAGCACGCAAGGTGGCAGAGCAGGTGGCGTGATCCTAAAACGTGATCCTAAGGCGTAATCCTAAGAGGTGGCAGAGCAGGTGGCGTGATCCTAAAACGTGATTCTAAAGTGTGATCCTAAAACGTGATTTCTAAAGCGTGATTCCTAAAGCGTGATCCTAAAGCGTGATCCTAAAGCGTGATCCTTAAACGTGGCTTTTACGGTGCAGTGGGAAGCATTTGCTTGATAATTGGAGGAGGTGCAGTAAACGGTTATGAAAGCAAGGTCAGACTTGGCGTGATGGTGCCACCCCCCTGTTTTACTAAGCTTGTTTTACTAAGCTTGTTTAATTAAGCTTGTTGAGGGGCTGTTTAAATTTGGGAACCTTTGCAGGGATGATGTTTCCATTGCGTTCCAAGATCAGATTTGTCGTGACGGTGCCCCACGTTTTACTGTTCTCTTCAAGGGACTTTTTAAATTCGATGACCTGGGTGGGAATGATTTGTGCTGGCAGCTGTCAGGAGCTGATCAAGGCTTCGGAGATTTGGGTTTAGGGTTAGGGTTAAGGTTTGGGTTTAGATTGAACTAATCTAAATCTTGAAAAACCATTGACAAGAGACGGTAAGAAAAGGGTCTTAATTTTAGGATTTGTGGGTCAAGGGTATGACAAGGGACGGTAAGGAAAGGACTGGGTTTGAGGATTAAGGGGTAAGGGTTTAAGTAAGGGGGGGAGGAATAGTAAAAAAGGTGTGTTCACCAGTGTGAGCCCTGCAGGAGCTGTGAGGAGGAAAGCAAATCCTCTCTAACCAAAAGGCGAGACGGCCACAACCTAAATGAAGCCGCATAGACCTTGAACACATGACTCCACGTGCATATGGTAGGTAAGTAAAGACCGTTGCATGAGAGCGCTTGTACGTAAAATTCAACGCATCTGCCACCAACTCAACCACCCACTTGCACACATTGTGTAGAAACAAGCAAGGGTGAAGCAGATGCACACGCTGTGGAGAAACAGGCAAGGGTGAAGCGGATGCACACACTGTGGAGAAACAGGCAAGGGTGAAGCAGATGCACACATTGTAGAAAAACAAGCAAGGGTGAAGCAGATGCACACAGGCACAGACCAGCTGCGCATTAGAGGAGCCACTCATTGGCACAAAGGCCACAAAATGGGTGCCAAAGCACATAAACGAAATAGACCTGCAAGCAAGTACACAGCAACGCACACACAACGTCGCACACCTATGCACATTAACACACACAAATACATGCACACACAAGTACATGTATGCACACAAAAAAACTCACGCGTAAACATACACACACGCACACACACACACACACACACACACACACGCACACACAAATACATGCATGCACATACAAGGGTTCACGCGTATACACACGCACAAACACACAAAAACATGCATGCACACACAAGGGTTCACGCGTATACACACGCATGCACACACACACGCACACACAAATACATGCATGCAAACACAAGGGTTCACGCGTATACACACGCGTGCACACATAAGGGCACACACCCAAACAGCGCACCTCTGGAGCCAGTGACGAGCTAGGCTGACCATCTCCCCCCCGCACATGCCCATACCCACTGCTACTGCTGCCTTGGCCTTGCGACCTGCAGTGACAGTAGTTTAACATGTCAGAAGTATAGGGTTGGCCAGAACCATATATATACGGTGTATATACGGTATTTTTGGCAGGAAAATCGCCAAATATACGGTTATATACGGTGTATATAGGTATACGGTTCTGGCCAACCCTACAGAAGTAACACATGTCAGAAGTAACATGATAGAGGTATAACATGTCAGAAGCATAACATGTCAGAAGTAACATGATAGAAGTAACATGATAGAGGTATACCATGTCAGAAGTATAATATGTAAGAGGTACAACACGTAAGAAGTATGCGTATACTGCCAGGCAGTGACAGTAATAAGATACAAGTATAGAAAAGACAAAGCAAAAAGCCAGCTTTATTACGCCACTGCTTCATCTCAGTCCTGGACTGGACTGGACTGGATTCGACTGGACTGGACTGGACTGGACTGGACTGGACTGGACTGGACTGGACTGGACTGGACTGGACTGGATTCGACTGGACTGGACTGGACTGGACTGGACTGGACTGGACTGGACTGGACTGGACTGGACTGGACTGGACTGGACTGGACTAGACTAGACTGGACTGGACTGGACTGGACTGGACCAAACTGGACAGGATCAAACCGGACTGGACTGGACCAGAGAGCCAGGACACAAGTGCGTGAAAACAGTTGAACAATTTAACATGGTGTCACTGCTGGAGCTTCTGGTTGGCGTGTCTTTGCGCCCTGGGGTGAAGAGCGCTTTAATTAATTTGAGAGAGGCGTGACATTAATGTATCACTTTAATCAATTTGGGAGAGGCGTGACATTCACGTATCACTTTAATCAATTTGGGAGAGGCGTGACATTCACGTATCACTTTAATCAATTTGGGAGAGGCTTGACATTCATTTACCTATCACTTTAATCAATTTGGGAGATCAATTGCATCACAATTGTTGCTTGAGCTACTGTTGCGTTCCCCTTTGCGTCCTTTAAAGCTACGCCAGCACATGCAGAGAGAGCGCTTATATCAATTTGGGAAAGGCGTCACATGTGTTGCTTGAGCTACTGTTGCGTTTTCCTTTGCGCCCTGTTAAACTATGCTAGCACTTGCAGAGTTGTGCACAAGCTCATAGAAGCGCACGAGGCTGCTTGCTAGAAATTCTTCATCGCCAAGCCTACAAATCCAGAACACTCCTTTAATATATTGCGGGAACCCGCTGTGTAACATCCACCATCTGAACTTCTCAAAAAAAATGCTAAAGCGACTTGTCCAGCCTTCACCAAACCCATAAGGACATCTAATTTGCGTACGCAAATTAGGCGCTCGGATTTGGGTCCGCCGGCGTAATTGGCGTACGCGCGTATTAAATGAATTAATAATAACAAAGACTTCATTTGATCCTTCTTCCATAAAAGAACAAGATAACCTGTCGTGTTTCAGAGCACATCAAGTTGACCATTGATACTTTGACTGGCGATCTGCTTTAGCAACCTCCTAGACGGTGCGCTATCTCCAGATCCGGGTCAAGATCATCACGCACCTTTGCAACAATCCAACTGCTAAGCGGCAAAACCACAGCAAAATTTCTCAGGTGGCGACTCATTGCACCTTTGCAACAATCCAACTGCTAAGCGGCAAAACCACAGCAAAATTTCTCAGGTGGCGACTCATTGCACCTTTGCAACAATCCAACTGCTAAGCGGCAAAACTACAGCAAACGTTCTGTATCGAGTTGGGCAGGTGGCGATTCATTGCACCTTTGCAACAATCCAACTGCTAAGCGGCAAAACCACAGCAAATTTTCTCAGGTGGCGATTCATTGCACCTTTGCAACAATCCAACTGCTAAGCGACAAAACCACAGCAAATTTTATATATCGAGTTAGGCAGGTGGCAATTCATTGCACCTTTGCAACAATCCAACTGCTAAGCAGCAAAACCACAGCAAATTTTCTCAGGTGACGGTTCATTGCACCTTAGCAACAATCCAACTAGTAAGCGGCAAAACCACAGCATATTTTCTATATCGAGTTGGGCAGGTGGCAATTCATTGCACCTTTGCAACAATCCAACTGCTAGACTGTGAAACTGCAGCAAAAAATGCCGAAGAGTAAACGTGTTGAAATTCCATTTCGAGCTGGGCAGGTGGCGAGTCATTTCACCTTAAGCCGACTCCACTACCATCACCAAGGCCACTACAAAATCTATTCAAGCATTGCAAACTTTTGGCGTCTCAGCTTTTGAAGCTCCTGGAGAGGCGTGTTTGCAGCGTACAGAACAATGGAAAAGATCCGCACCAAGTGAATAATCACTTAAGATTACACTGCTTACCTTGTTACTCCATTTCCAGGTCCAGGCGAGGACGACCTGCCATGCCCCTTTGCCCCAACGCTGCCTCCACTGCTCCCACCACCACGGTCACCCTTGCCAACTGCGGAGTTAAAGCATCCTTGGTGTTGCGGGGCCTTTGTGGCGGCAGCAATTTCATCTTCAATCCTGAACACTGACGCTTCGATTTCCTCCTGCAAGTTGGAGTGACAAGAAGCAGCGCATTTCGTCTGTGTTCTCTCAACCTCGACAGATATTCAACTGCCGCCTCAGCATTGCCCCTGTGTGTGGAATGATGCAGTTGCTGTGCCATTCGGTGGTAGGGGGTCTGTCCTATCCCTCAAGCTTAACAAGGGATAAGCTGCCGCCTCAGATCCTAATTGTGGGCTAAATACAAAAGCCTTTAACAGTGCGTGGCTCCGCTCGAACCTAGTGTTGGCCAGAACCGTGTATATACACCATATATGGCTCTGTATTACGAAAATTTCCTGCCTTATATACCATATATACACCGTATACAAATGGTTCTGGCCAACCCCGCTCATACCCTTATCCGCAAGCAAACAACAAAACTGCAAGCGTCTAATGGTCGATTTGGTATCACATCGCCTCCAAGCTTGAGTGCCGCCACCTTAGGTCCTTACCCAAGCATGGGCAGAATTGGGGACGTATTGTGGCAGAATTGAAAATGTGTCGTGGCAGTCGTGGCAGAATTTGGGACGTATTGTGGCAGAGTTGGGACGTATTGTGGCAGAATTGGGGACGTATCGTGGCAGAATTGGGAATGTGTCGTGGCAGAATTGGGAATGTATCGTGGCAGAATTGGGGACGTATCGTGGCAGAACTGGGAATGTGTCGTGGCAGAATTGGGAATGTATCGTGGCAGAATTGGGGACGTATCGTGGCAGAATTGGGAATGTGTCGTGGCAGTCTTGGGGACGTGAGTGCAGGGTTGCCATAACCACACGCAGGGCTGGGCAGGGCGATATCCATACAGTAATAACATGGTAACAGTAATAACAGTAATAACAGTAATAACAGTAATAACATGGTAACAGTAACCGGGCAGAGCGATATCCATACAGTAATAACATGGTGATTTTGTAGTTTAGGCGCTGAATACGCGGAACACATATGTATGCTGTTCATACATGCGGTTTTGGCCAACATGGTTATTTTGTAGTTTTGGCGCTGAATACACGGAACACATATGCTTAGGGTTGGCCAGAACCATATATATACGGTGTACATACGGTATTTTTGGCTTGGAAATCACCAAATATACGGTGTATATATATACGTATATATACGGTTCTGGCCAACCCTACAAATGCTGTTTATACATGCGGTTTTGGCCAACCCTGCACTCAAGCATTTAAACAGAACACCTGTTGCACATGGCCACTTAGCAGTGTGTCAAGCTGAAAAGCTGCGCAGACATTTCTTGTCAGGTTAAGCACATTCAAGACAATTGATTATAAATTGATGTACATTGAGTGCACACCCACATGCTTATAATAGTATTGAAACTGAGACACGCTGAATGCACACCCAAGTTGACACACGTTTCAATGCAAACTCAAGTTGATGCACATTTCAATGCACACTCGAGTTCATGCACATTTCAATGCACACTCAAGTTGATGCACATTTCAATGCACACTCAAGTTGACACACACACACACACACACACACACATTCCAATGCACACTCCAGTTGACACACACATTTTGATGCACACTCAAGTTGACACACACACACACATTTCAATGCACACTCCAGTTGACACACACATTTCAATGCACACTCCAGTTGACACACACATTTCAATGCACACTCCAGTTGACACACATTGAGTACACACCCACACCCGCATGCTCATTGTAGTATAAAAACTGAGACACGCTGAATGCACGCCCACATGCTCATTATCACAATAAATTGATGCATTTTGAATGCTTGTCCTCATGCTCATTACAATAATAAATCGAGACATGCTGAATGCACGCCCACGTGCATTTTAGACATTGTAGCCTGAGACACGCTGAATGCACGCATGTCCATTAGAACATTGAAACTGGCACGCTGAATGCATGCCAACATGTCCACTAGAACATTAAAACTGGCACCCTGAATGCACGCCCACATGTCCATTAGAGCATTTTAGCCTGAGACACGCTGATTGCACGTCCACATGTCCATTAGAACATTAAAACTGGCACGCTGAATGCATGCCCACATGCTTATTAGTACAAAAACCAAGACACGCTGGCTCACACCCACGAGATCATCAGTATAAGGTGTAGTCACATCACACATTGGACACTCACCCGCTCATTACTAAATGAAACCAAGACAAGCACATGTACACAAACACACATACATACACACACCTGCAGCTGCTGCTCCTGATCCGCTAGTGCTGTCGTGCTGGAGGCCTGCCAGCGTTTGAAGTTGGACAGGTGCACATCCACACGCTCAATCTCCCTACTCAGCTCCGCAACGTAGCTGGGTCCAGGCTTGACTTGCACAAGCTGCGATGGCACAGATTGTCCCGTTACTAACAAGTGAAAGCTGTTCAGGAAGTAGGTCGGCACTAACCAGACCAATTAGCATACCATTTGCTGGGGCCAGGCTTGACTTGCACGAGCTGCGGTGGCACAGGCATCCCATCACTAAACAATGAAAGCTGTCAAAAAAATTAAGTATAGGTCGGCACCAATCAGACCCATTAGCATACCCTTTGCCGGGACCAGGCTTGACTTGCACGAGCTGTGACGGCATGCAAGTACTTAGCTAGATGAATTTTACTTATACTTCTTGGTACAATTTAACAGAAACAGGTCGGTATTGCTGATCTTTATTCCTTAATTTGCTGTCTGCAATGTCACACCCAGCAAAATAGTTATTTCCCGTCTTATACCCAAATCCGTCAATTCCATAGCTAATGCTGGGATCGCTCTGCACATACTACATTGTCAGAAATGGTGCCCAACCCAGGATTGGCATTATCAGCAGGCCTACACAACAACATGCAACAATTAACCCGTAAAAGCCAACTTCCATTATTTGTAGGGTTGGCCAGAACCGTATATATGCACCGTATATGACCGTATATTTGGTGGTTTTTCTGCCAAAAACACCGTATATACACCGTATATATATGGTTCTGGCCAACCCTAATTATTTGCCATCCTGCTTCGTACCCGGGACATTGGTTTTGATTTATTTAGCACCGATTTATTCTACTCATGTGACAATTCTGCAGCGGTGGCACTGCTCGTACCTTCACAGGTACCAAGGTCGCGCATTCTACTGCTAAATAGCCAACACTGGAGTCACAAAAAGCACAATCCTCAGTGTCAATTCGCGACACCTCCATCAATTACTGCTACACTGTGTGTATTGGGACAAAACTGCTACACTGTGTGTATTGGGACAAAACTGCTACACTGTGTGTTGGGACAAAACTGCAGTTGCTCTACACTGTATTAAGACAAAACTGCTACCGTGGCTTTAACGTGCGCACGTGCGCACAACACCACGCATCAACTTTAGTTCCTCCTACGCTCAGTGCTTTAGCTGGGCCAGTTGGCAACACCTCCCACACGACCACTGACACATTTACGCTGAAGCCTGCGCCCACTCACCTGGAGAAGCGGAACATTACAAGAAATCGTCCGCAATGCATATACTCTGATTTTAAATATCATAGAATTATGCCCTGTGCTTCAGCTTTTGGGTCAGTTGGGAACACCTCCCACGAGATCATCAACAAACTATGCTCAAGCCTGCGCCCACCCGACTGAAGACTCCCACACACATCCTATGCTTTGTGCTTCAGCTGGGCCGGATGCGAACACTTGCCACAAGATAATCAACACATCCATGCTGAAGCCCGCACCCACCATTTCCAGCACTACTCTCAACTCTCATCAGCGGACGGTTTCAGGTCAAGCGTGCAACCCTCCTAATCCCCATGGATACTTTTCTTGTTCTTATGGTGGAGGGAATTTGCGGTACCCGGTACCAAAACGGCTCCTTTTCCTTCATTAATGTGTAGGTTGGCCAGAACCATATATATACGGTGTATATACGGTATTTTTGGCAGGGAAATCACCAAATATACGGTCATATACGGTGTATATATACGGTTCTGGACAACCCTATTAATGTGGGGAGTAGTTTTCACTGCCTGCGTAGTTTTTTCTTTTCCTGCACCCACCCACCTGTAGCTTAACCGCGTCCACAGCACCACAAATCTGCATCAGCTCCACGAATCTGCCTGCGTAGTTTTTTCTTTTCCTGCACACCCACCTGTAGCTTAACCGCGTCCACAGCACCACGAATCTGCCTCAGCTCTTCTTGTAGCTTGTGCTTCAGTTGAGCTAAAGCCCTGTCTCGGGCCGCTTCATCCTCTTTAATGTCCCTTGAGCCACTTAGCCAGTCACCCACGCCCTGGCGCACGTCTGGGAGCGTGAGTGCATTGTGTGTTTGCAATGCGTTTGTGTGTGATCAAGTGACGCAGCCTTGAATCTCTCATCCGGGCCAGCGCCCAGGATGCGTGCACACCAGACACAATTATACGTTTTTATTTGTCCGAGTAACATTTTGCTTTTGGAGATACGCTCACTTGTTGTAAATCATTAACTGTACTATCATTCAGAGAGATGTACAATGCATGATGCACAGCAAGGGAGCGTAAGGGACATGCTCTCTCTCTCACACACACTCACACACACACACACACACACACACACACACACACACACACACACACACACACACGCACACACACACACACACACACACCAGTGGCAGCAAGCTGCTCCCGCTTCAGCAGCAGCCTCCAATGCTCCACCCACTGCTTGTACTCGTTACGTGCGCGGGATTGCATATGCGGAGCACTCATTATAGCTTCTGCGTGTTGTGCGGCGGATGCAGGGTGCGGCATCGCAGCTTGCTGCGTGGCTGCTGTGTGCTGTGTGCGTTGGGCACCGTACTGCTTTGTTGCTGCTGCGTGTTGTGTGTGGGCAGCGTGCTGCTGTATTACTGCTGCGTTGTGGCTGTCACGGTGGCTAGAGGGGTGGCTTGGTGCCGCTGCCCATGCTACACGGGGTGGAGGTAGGCCGTGTGTTGAGGAACCCTGCAAAACATAAGGCACTCTCTCTCTCTCTCTCTCTCTCCCTCTTTCTCTCTTTTCAGGTTGGCGATCGTAAGATGTTGAAACTGTTTAGTTAAAAATATTGGACACAGGACAGGCCACTGAAATTGAGGTCAATGCCAGGCCCTAGATTTACCTGGTTAAATGCCGCAGTAATGGCCTCAGTGAGCCACACAACCTCCTGCTCTGCCATCCTGCAAGTTTGTAGCACAGCACAGCAGCTTGCAAGTTAGCTGGACAGGTGCATCTCTCTTTGTCTCGTGCTTCTCCCTTTTAAGCTGTGTATAAGTTTGCTCGCGTGCAAGCGTGCGTGCGTAAAAGCATGCATGCGTGCGTGTTTGTGTTGTGTTGTGCGTGGTGTGTGTGTGTGTGTGTGTGTGTGTGTGTGTGTGTGTGTGTGTGTGTGTGTGTGTGTGTGTGTGTGTGTGTGTGTGCTTATGCGCGCGCACGAGTGCACGTGAATGTGTGTGTGAACGTGTGTTTATGTGTCCGTTGTGTGTGTGTGTGTGTGTGTGTGTGTGTGTGTGTGTGCGTGCGTGCGTGCGTGCGTGGGTGGGTGCGTGCGTGCGTGCGTGCGTGAGTACGTACGTGTGTGTGTAAAATCAGCTGGAGACAGCTGGGGACACTTTAGTGCGGGTTTACCTTGAGTCTTTAAAAATTTAGAATTTTCTGTCAGCAGTCAACGTGGGTGCTAGACGTTGAAAAGCTGGATTTCTATGTGTATATGCAATATCGTAATATCATCCATTTGCTATTTAATATGTGATTGTGAACTTGCAACGGGCCACAAAGTGTATGCATGCACGATATAATTCCTGCAATTATTACACTACCTACTTATAAGCCAACCTCACAGCCAGCTTCACTGCAAGTACAGCACAGTGCCTTAAAGGAGCCTCAACCAGGCTTACTTCCAGTATGTCAGCTACGGGTTTAGACCGCACCATTTGCCTTTCAGGAGGGGGACAGGGGGAGGGGTTACCCCTGTCCTACTACCTATACTGTCCTACAGCCCCCCTTCCCCTGTATATGTACTGACAGGTCTACAGTTCCCCTTCCCCTTCCCCTTCCCCTACTACATGTACTGTATTATAGTCATTATAGTACGTATACTGTATCAAAGTAGATGTTTTCAACCAGAGCTTAACTCATGCTGTTCGGTTTTCCTCTCTAATGGCTGACGTTGGATGTCTTGCGCACCTTGGTGTAATAAAGAAGCAACAGCAAATTGCATTTGCGTGCATGCATGTGTGTGAGCAAAGTGCGAGTGGGATGGCGAGGCGTCTAAGCTCCCAGCCGCAGAGCCGTAGAGCCGTTCATTGAAGAGGGAGGGCAGGCTTTACGAGTTCCTTGGCTGCACCTTGAACGCACATGAGACCATTTGACCATTTTTTCCACTGAATGCGTGTTGTTGCGCAACCCTGTTTCATATGCTAGCAACTGTTTTGTGAAAGAGGTTCCATAACAATTCTGCTACCTGGTAGTTTTTAAATTCATCACACATAGATGAACTCGTTTGGAATGGGAATAAATGCTGTGTCAAATTAGCGTTCCCCTCCTGCTGCTGCTGGAAGTATCAATAAGCAGCTGGTGACAACCGTAGATTTTGAGACCACACGGAGGTACCATGAGGAGATGGCCCCAAACCCTCACCCTAACCCCCTGGCCCCATAGGTGCCCTCGTACACACGTGACCAACTTGGTCCCCCAGCCGTAGAGCCGTGCTATAACTACAGGAGATGGAAGTTTTGAGCCGGAAGGGCAAGTACGTGTGTGTATGGTTGTTGAACATGCTAGTACGCATTTCTTTGGTTAAAACAATGAAAGAATAAGGCAGCAACTTTTGCGCAATAAGGGCTTTGGGGCAATAAACCCCCTTTGTGACCACGGAGGAGTCAAGCTCGGACAAGCAGCAGCTTCTGGTACTGAGCTGGCTGAATGTTCTTGTACATTCCTAATCCACCTTAGCTGGTTAACCATGCAATTAAGGCCACTCGTTGCAATGCAATCGTCAAGTCTTTCTTGTGTGCTTGCAAGTGTTAATAGCCTGAGGGTCCGGTCCGCTTCCAGCTAAGTAAGTGTGCATCTTGACATGTGCATGTCGGCATGAGCATCTCGACGGAGCTAGACATGCATGCTCGCTCTCCTTCTTGTGTGTTAAAATTACGCTTTCTCCTCCAATGACGCACAGCCCTGTCGTGCCAGCTTGCTTTCCTTGCTTGCAGTTGCTGCAGCAGGCCCGTGCAACTTATGCAATTACGGGATGGTGCAAATTCTGCTCCCAAGATGGAACTGAGGTCAATGACTGTGCCAAACAGGTGCAGCAACCATTTTGCTCTGACGCGTTGTGGAAACCTTACAAAGAATTTTGCTGTGCACCGTGCACAGCACGGACAAACAGGTGCAGCAACCATTTTGCTCTGATGCATTGAGAAGACCTTGAAGGTGCAGCAATTATTTTGCTCTGACGCGTTGTGAAAACCTTACAAAGATGTTTACTGTGCGCTGTGCACAGCACGGACAAACATATATTAAGTGCAGCCATCTTGCTCTGATGCGTTGTGAAGACCGTACAGGTGCAGCAACCATTTTGATCTGATGCATTGTGAAGACCTTATTAAGAATTTTGCTGTGCACCGTGCACAGCACGGACAAACAGGTGCAGCAACCATCTTGCTCTGATGCATTGAGAAGAACGCCTTATTAAGAGCTTTGCTGTGCACAAAGCTGCTGCACGGACAGCTGGCCTAAATTTATAACCACGATGTATAGAGAGCAGTTCTATTTCGTTAACAACAATTAGGCAAGAAAATTGCTACAGACCGCATGCACTTGTACTTGGCGATTTTTTTGTGGACTCGCACTGTAGGACCTGCACCGCCTCCTACAACCCAAAGCCAAGAGCAAGACGCCACACGTGCAAAGCTGCGCATACACCAGCGGCTCGTGAACGCAACCCTGAAATTCACATTCAGTGCCATCCAGTTTAAAAAGCTCTCAACGTTGAAAGAAATGCTCGAGCAAACGCGGCCGCTTATCACTGCCAACAGTAGCAGCAGCAGCAGCACAGTGGGCTTTTCACTGCTTCATACTGCCGCCTCTTTTGGGCGGGTCGAGAAGTTGCAGTACCTCCTGGAAAAGTGGGCCTCTCCCCACCTACACACTCCAGAAGGTGTGCAACACAAACTCCTTCTCTCAGCTCACCTTTTCCTCAGATCACTTGACCGGAACTTCTTTTCTTGTTAGTGAAGAGACGGAGTAATGTTAGACGCGAGGCAAAGAGCCAAGTATGCTCAAATGAATGGACAAGCCATATCTGACGCGCTTCCCTCATACATCAACAGAATTTACAGAGTTTAGAGATAAAGCCATCAGTCAAAACGTGCGACTGCTAGGCTGCGTATGTAAAACGTGTAAAACTGTGATCAATATTGTTGTAGCACCAGACTTGTACTACAAGTTGTAGCACCTCCAAAAAAACGCTGCCTTCATACACCAACAATGCTGTGCTACAAAAAAAAACAGGTGACGCTGCCCTCATACACCAACAAAGCTGTGCTACAAAAAAAAAACAGGTGACGCTGCCCTCATACATCAACAATGCTGTGCTACAAAAAAACAGGTGACGCTGCCCTTATACATTAATAAAGCTGTGCTACAAAAAAAACAGGTGACGCTGCCCTCATACACCAACAATGCTTTGCTACAAAAAAACAGGTGACGCTGCCCTCATACACCAACAATGCTGTGCTACAAATAAAACAGGTGACGCTGCCCTCATACACCAACAATGCTGTGCTACAAAAAAAAAACAGGTGACGCTGCCCTCATACACCAACAAAGCTGTGCACCATTTTTATTCTGCAAGAACAGGTGACTGTGGGAAATTACGCCTCCTGGCAAACGGGCGTCCGTAGCTCGGATCCTGCTTTACCTTCCAGGTAAATTCGATTAGTTAAGTTTTAAATTGGTACAAAGTCAACCTGGGATGGCTGATCAGGCACCCAAGGACATGGTGCACTTCAAAAGAAAACAAGGGGGAAAAAGGACTGTGACGCAACTGGAGAGATGCTAACCTTACAAACACAAGAGCAGGAATGCAAGTTAGACCGAAACATTAAGTATCATAGGAAGGCCTAGTCATGGAAAGGCAACTTGGACCGGTACAATAAGTGCCATTAAAAGTCCTGGTCATTGGAAGGCAAGTTAGACCGAAACATTAAGTATCATTGGAAGGCCTAATCATTGGAAGGCATGTTAGACCGAAACAATAAGTGTCATTGGAAGTCTTGGTCATTGGAAGGCAAGTTAGACCGAAACATTAAGTATCATTGGAAGGCCTGGTCATTGGAAGGCAAGTTAGACCAAAACATTATCATTGGAAGGCCTGGTCATTGGAAGGCAAGTTAGACCGGTACAATAAGTGTCATTAGAAGGCCTAATCATCGGAAGGTAAGTTAGACCGGTACAATAAGTGTCATTGGAAGGCCTAATCATCGGAAGGTAAGTTAGACCGGTACAATAAGTGTCATTGGAAGGCCTGGTCATTCGAAGGCGTGGCCCAAAAAACATAAACGCACACCGTGTGTAACCATGTAATTGGAGCGCCACCTGCTAATTTTTTTTTTTGGTGGGGGTTGTTACACGGTCCTCAGCAAGGGCCTGACAGAATGAAGGAAAAAAACCTATAAGACTGGGAAAAGGAAAACTCCTACCTAAAACAGAAAAACTCTCCTTGAAAAAACCACAGTCTGAGAAGTTGGCCCACGCTCGCAAGAGCACAAGCTAAGAGTGTGTCTGAAGAACAGACAGAAAAAGGCCTAACCTTATAAGTTGGAGCTTGTGTATAATAATATTATAAGTTGGAGCTTGTGTATAATAATATTATACACAAGCCTGTGCCATACCATGAAATATATGGCTCTGGCCAATCCTTATTACGGGCCCAGCGATCTTTCGTACCAGGTACTTGCTCATTCAACAATTCATTTATTTGTAGGGTTGGCCAGAACCGTATATCTTCACCGTATATGACCGTATGTATGGTGATTTCCCTGCTAAAAATACCGTATGTACACCGTATATACCTATGAATGTATGGTTCTGGCCAACCCTATGTATTTGGTGTCCGCACAAGATTCAAAGCTTGCGCCCCTCCTAGGTCTTAGTGGAAAAATAAAAAGATGCAGGAACAGCAGAGAAAATCAGATAAAAAGCAAGAGTGATAACGTAACATATCACTTTTGCTGCACTACAAGAACTGGAGTCCATGTGTCTGGCACTGAACTCAACAGATTTATATTTTTATGTCCTAGGAAGTGCCACAGGATGTGAATACAACCAGCAAGTTAAGGTGTGCAAGGAGAGCTCCATGGTAGAAGCTTAAGTTGTAGGGTTGGCCAGAACCGTATATATACACCGTATATGACCGTGTATTTGGTAATTTTCCTGCCAATATACCGTATATAGACCGTATATATATATATATTATATGATATGCATACATATGGTTCTGGCCAACCCTATTAAACTGTCGTCAAGCGAAGCATGGTCTTAGAGAGGCCACGCCAAAAACGATGACTGTACGTCTAGGCTGGGCCAGAGCCGTTTATATACACCGTGTATGACAGTGTGTATGGTGGTTTCCCTGTAAAGAGTACCATACGTACAACTTTATGGTTCTGGCCCACTCTATGCTCGTCTGCTCAGGCAGCATGTTTCAGTTGTGCTTGCGACGTTTCAGAGTTCACAGAGTTTACAGAGTTTACTTGCGATGTTTCAATCGTGCTTGCAATGACGTAAAATCAGGTCACGGAACAGATGAAATAGAGATGGCAGACTGCCCTTCCCAGTACACACATGCACACCTTCATCGCAAGGCTGTGCGTGTGCCAGGAACACCGAGATCAAAAACGCACCGCAACACTGCTTCTTCTGCGAAATTACAGGGGCACAGCACATCATGGACAAACAGACAGGTCCACAACGCTACACACCCTTGCACATGGCTGCGGACTCATCTGAGGCCGGCGTTTGCGAGGAGCTGCTGCGTGCGGGCTCATTGAGCTTGTTCGTGCGGTGCGCATATGGAGACAATCCCCTTGACAAGGCAGAGTGCATTCTTTGTATTGCTTCCAAGTTTCATCCACTCGCCAGGAAAGAGAAACAGACGCTGGAGGTGAGTGCCAACTTCCGCTGCTGTTTTGTTTGGCATTAGAATGGCTAACCTCATCTACACGTAAGGCCTCTGTTGCTTTCAATGCTGTGCCATCATTGCACACAGAGTGCTGGACGCTCTTCCTTTTGCCTCCTTTCGTACAACTTTTAACATCAGTGACCCTCTGGATCTCCCACTCCGCAGCCACAGAGTAATCACTGAAATCATCACCTGATTTCCTTCCTTCTGGCTCCTGCGAGGCATAAATATTTGCTAGGTACATTTAATAGGTGGGCAAGGAACACCTATGTATATAACAGTGCAAGTCTTACTTAATTCATTTTGTATGGGGGTGTCTTACAAGTCTGCCTGCTTCAATCTTCTGTGTTTGAAGGTCTTGACCCGCTACGCTGCCTTGGCTACCAACGCGCCAGTCTTTTCTCCTGAGGAGGAGCAGCAAGAGAAGCAGCGAAAGCAGGCAAACTTTGCACGCTTGGAGGCAGCCATTCTTCAGCGCAGATGTGCATGTATGGTCGTGGCTTCCTCCACAACATTGCTGTTGTGCTGTGTAACAACAACAGTTTTCCTCGTACATACAGCAAACTTATTAGCATTGTTCCTTGAATTTGAAATTATTTTGACTGTCGTATAAGTGACGACTATCATGATCCATGATTTGGGAATTGTTTAGCAGCTTAGACGGTCGTCTTAGCAACGGGTTCACTCTTCCCAACACATATTGAGCCTCAATAGCTGGCTGGCGGAATGTTGCAGCGCTTGAAGTTCTTCTGGGTAGGAGGCACTTAGAGGTCGTAGTCTGTGTCTGGCATTAATTTATGTTGATGCTGGTAACGTGATAGGTCTAGAGTTAGTTTGGTTTGCTACTTTTGTAATCCAACTAAACTAAACTACAGTTCTAGGCGATTCGACAAGACGAATGCCTGCATACATACTACCTATTGCTTTGGAATAGACCTGCTGCCTACCAAGGTAGGGAGCAGACCTAAAAGAAATGCTACTAACACGGAAACAAATTATTATGGTTACTCTTGCCGGCTAAGGTACCAACGGACGGAGGAAATGGGGTAAAAAATATAAGGAACAGGAAAGCTGAGGAACGTACCAATAATGTCAGCAGTTGGCGCTGTCTAGAACTTTTACAGAGTTTACAGATTAAACCATCAGTTAATTAAAACGTGCGACTGCTATGCTGTCTAGAAGTTTTATCGCTTAATGCTATGTCTCAAAGAATCTCTCTTGCTCAGCTAGGCAGTTTTATTTTAAGGTTGTAATGGCACTTCTACTGGCGGAGGGTGAACCCCCACTTCCAGTGGTTGTGACTCCTCAAAACGCGTGGTAGCAAACAGGCCAGGCAACACCCCCCTCAGTCTTGCCAACAGGTTCTTCTCAAGCTGAGACTCCAAACGGCTTTCCCCCACATTCTCTAGCTGCTTGCCCAGCAGAGACCCAAGCTCAGCCACACGGCCTGTGAGTAAACGACAAGGCCCACCGCGTGAGTAGGTACTTGCCACTTGCTAAACGAGTCACACCGCCCTTAGGCATCAAAGACACGTGGATGATATGGGGATAAAAAAGGGGGTCACAAAAGGGGGATGAAAAAGTCAGCAGTTTACAAAGCAAGGTCAAAACTCGGCCACAGGGCATGTGAATAGGATACAGGGCATAACCGCCAGGTGCTTGTGAGTCGCCTTCAGGTGCAAAATAGGAACAGGTGTGGTCAATATATCTACAAGCTTGAGCTTGTTACGCGCAGCAGGGTGAGGCAACGTGACCCGCAGCAAGATCAGCACTTGAGTCTGATCTGGTTTGCAGCACAAAGGTGTCATCTGGTTTGCAGCACACAGGAGTCAGCAGAGGTTAGTCCCGTGCGGGAATGAATGATCAAAGGTGACTTTGGTGCATAACAGTACATGTAAGTGCGTAAAATGCAATTTGTGCCACCCGCTCTTTTATACTTTTGCCAATATGTGACGACCCTGAAGTGATGCAAATTCATAAACTGATTATTACCTGACAAATCTAGACAAAGGTCAATGTTGGCTTGCAGGGAGATTACACACACATGCCACACACATGTGAGATACCACATGCAAGACAACGCACGCAATATACCTCACACACATGATACTACACACGCAAAAACACACACACACACACAAAATAACACACACACACACACACACAAATGTCAATACTGTGGGTGAGAGGTTGCAACTATTAGCAGGGGATCCCTACTGTTGTTTTACCGATGTTTCTGGCACAGATTTTATGGCATTCCGTTCGTGTAATAGATATTTAAACGCTGTGTGCTCGAACGCTTGTACACTAAGATCTTCAAGTGTAAACTCCATTTACTCATAGTTGGTGTCACGTACACACGGACGCTCACCCTCATTCTCAGGCAGGTTTTCAGGAGCTTGCGGCATGATGCTGCATGCCACGCACGCACGCGCAAGCGCTGTGGGTGGGATGCTGTGGCTATTTAACAGCTGAGCTGCTGCCTTGAGCAAGAGGGGCTGTGCGTTGGCGGGGCTGGCCATGTGTGCGTAGGCCCACATGAGGTTGGCCAAGGCAGGAGGTGGAAGGGTGGGGAGTGCGGCATGGGCTTGAGGCGAGATGGTGCTGTGTGTGTGAGTGAATGCGTGTGTGTGTAAATGTGTGTGTTTGTGTGCGTGTGTGCGTGTGTGTGCGTGTATGGTGCGTAGGTGTGACGGGCTTAAGGCGGGATGGTGTTGAGTGTGTGCGTGAGTGAGTGAGTGAGTGAGTGAGTGAGTGAGTGAGTGAGTGAGTGAGTGAGTGAGTGAGTGAGTGCGTGAGTGAGTGAGTGAGTGAGTGAGTGAGTGAGTGAGTGAGTGAGTGAGTGTGTGCGCGCGTGTGTGTGCGCGTGTGTGTGTGTAAGTGGTGCGTAGGTTTGCTGGGCTTGAGGCGAGATGGTGCTGTGTGCGTGAGTGGGTGAGTGTGAGGGTGAGTGTGTGTGTGTAAATGTGTGTGTGTGTATGTATGTGTATATGTGGTGCGTAGGTATGGTTTATGTAAGACTCTTTGTGTTTGTGTGTATATGTCTTGGAGGGGTGGGAGTGCATATACGTGGATACAGGAGTAGATAGTAATTGAACGGTGAGGAATATGTGTTTGGAATGCGATGCAAGGGCCAACACAGCTTTTGTTTGAATGAAAACCACACAGCGCAAATGGAAACCACACAGTGCACGCCATCTTTTATCAATAGGGATCAATAGGGCGAGATGCCCCCTTCTTGGCTCAACACATGAGCATACCCCTGCAAGTTATAAATCCATAAGTTATAAGTTACAAGTTCCCCTACAAGTTATAAGTCCCCTCCTACAGGTTACAAGTTATAAGTCCATCTACAAGTTATAAGTCCCCTCCTACAAGTTACAAGTTATAAGTCCATAAGTTCCCCTGCAAGTCCATTGAGCCAAATTCTCGACTTTTCAATGCTAGAGCCTTGCGACCTAATAGGTAGTCCTGGGCTATTATTATTATTATTATTATTATTATTATTATTATTATTATAGGCTGCAGGCTCAGGCTCAAGACCCAGCTACCTTATTTAGATACCTGTTTCCTTGCATTCGGTATCGAGGCCCAAAAGGCACCACGACATGTACAGAGAAGCACTGTGACCTAATAAAAAAAGAGCATTGCGACGACCCAAGATAAGCACTCATTTAGATTAAGCAATCCCTCACTTTTTGTAAGCAATCCCAATGCAATTACGTACACGACAGGCAAGGTAATGCAATTAGGTAATGCAAATAGGTAATGCAATTAAGTACACGACAGGCAGCATCCCAGCATCCCACAATTGTAAGGTGACGCTCATTGCATCCGAGTATGCAGGCACATTACTTTGCAGCTCATTGCAGCCAAGTATGCAGACACATGACTCACAACCTCGGCAAAGTAACAGCGCCTTCATTTGTTGCCACGTACATGACGGCTATCACACATTTAACATGAGTTTGGCTCAATCACATTTAACATGAAATTCAATACCAAATTCATGTTGAATGTAACAGCGCCTTTATTTGTTGCCATCTACATGACGGCTGTCACACACGTTTGCCATGTACACGTACACGTACACGCACACGTACACGTACACGTACACGCACACGTACACGTACACGTTTGCCACGTACACGACGGCAGT
>Ga0307963_1000793_pt1 | contig 22585 bp, 29 predicted proteins | sample OrgLakmetagen594_FD_201829 | JGI IMG/M metagenome (GOLD analysis project Ga0307963, IMG submission 201829) | Saline water microbial communities from Organic Lake, Antarctica - #594 | ecosystem: Environmental > Aquatic > Non-marine Saline and Alkaline > Saline | place: Antarctica: Organic Lake... | reverse complement strand
GCAGGTTAAGTTTGGGCACTAGAAAAAAGAGCGCGCACATGAGAACCACACGACGAAAACATAAGCGCGCTTGTGAGCCCGCAGGATGTACTATGATGAGGAGCAGGTTAAGTTTGGGCACTAGACGAAAGAGCGCGCACATGAGAACCACACACGACGAAAACATAAGCGCGCTGGTGAGCCCGCAGGATGAATTGTGATGAGGAGCAGGTTAAGTTTGGGCACTAGACGATTGGCGCACACATGAGAACCACACACAAAGTAGCGAAGGACAGGAGGGACGCAGGAGAGCAAGCAGTGAACATGGTACATGGCGTGCAAGGCTGATCGGCTCTGAAAAAAAATTAAGAACTTTTTGTGCGCGTGGTGGCAAACAAGGACCCAGAGCGTTCCAGAAATTGCAGCTAGCACTTTAACTATTAATGCACACAGTGGACATGGTACATGGCGTGCAAGGCTGATCGGCCCTGAAAAAAAAAAAACTTTTTGTGCGCGTGGTGGCAAGCAAGGACCCAGAGCGTTCCCTGCAAAATCCGGCAAAAATGGCAAATGTTGCAACCGATTGCGCCTGATTTGTTCAATACGGCAAAATACGCATTAAATACGATACGGCGTATTATACAAATACGCCGTAAGACGCATCCCTGGATCGAACACTCACATGATACGTGTTTTGTACACTGAACCGTGTTTCTCCGTATTGCACTGTGAAAGACACCCCTCAGGTCCGTATAACACGTCCTTCTGGTGCTTACCTAATTTCTAAAGCGCCGGTCATGGCAAGTGATTCTGGCAAGTTCTTGGCCTCCAGCACCTGATCTGATCTAATCTGGTCTAATCTGGTGCTCACCTAATTTCTAAAGCGCCGGTCATGGCTAGTGATTCTGGCAAGTTCTTGGTCTCCAGCACGATGTCCACCACGCGCTGCTCATACTGCACGCAGACGGAGGAGGAGAAGAGGGAACGCACGCTGTACACTCTAAACAGATGCGATTGGGGTGATGCAAATGTATGACAGGCGCCATACGCACTGTGCTGAGTGCTTTGGTCTGAGGCTCATGGAGTTCATGCATGAAACAGTTGAGATGCGATTGGGGTGATGCAAATGTATGACAGGCGCCATATGCACTGTGCTGAGTGCTTTGGTCTGAGGCTCATGGAGTTCATGCATGAAACAGTTAAGATGCGATTGGGGTGATGCAAACGAGCGCTACTCACCATACACACAGTGCTGAGTGCTTTGGTCTGAGGCTCATGGAGTTCATGCATGCCAAGGATCGGCCAAAACCATGTATGTACGGTGTACATACGGTATAACTTGCAACAATTTTGTCAAATATACGGTCAAATACAGCGTACATATACGGTCCTGGACAGCTTTATGCACTCAGGTTGTACCATGTGCAGTACCCACTGCGCTGGATTTTGTGCTCTAATGCTCTGTGCATCACTCTGCGCATTATTCTGGGCATAACTCTGCGCATTACTCTGGGCACCACTTTGCGCATTACTCTGGGCATCACTCTGTGCATTACTCTGTGCATCACTCTGTGCATTACTCTGTGCATCCCTCTGCGCATTACTCTGTGCATCACTCTGTGCATTACTCTGGGCATCCCTCTGCGCATTATTCTGTGCATCCCTCTGCGCATTACTCTGGGCATCACTCTGCGCATTACTCTGGGCATCACTCTGCGCACCACATGAGGTTTTTGCCACTATAAGCTGTGTAGCTCTCTACACTCCGCATGACAGGTGCACTCTTCATCATCATCATCACTCTATGCATCACTCAAGGTTTATGCCACTATAAGCTGTGTAGCTCTAAACCCTAAGGTGCACCCAACATTGCTCTATGCATCGCTCAAGGTTTATGCCACTACAAGCTGTGTACTCTCTACACTCTGCATGACAGGTGCACTCTTCATCACTATATGCATCACTCAAAGGTGTGTCGCTAGGCTGTGTAGCTCTACACTCTGCATGGCAGGTGCGCCCATGCAGGCTCTTATCCACACGTCACTCACCACACGTCACTCACCACACCATCACTCATCCACACGTCACTCATCCACACATCACTCATCCACACATCACTCATCCACACGCCACTCATCACTCATCCACACGTCACTCATCCATACGTCACTCATCCACACGTCACTCATCCATACGTCACTCATCCACACATCACTCATCCACACGTCACTCATCCATACGTCACTCATCACACCATCAGCCGAACAGTCTGGCTGAAGGTCCCTTATAGTGGTCAGACAAACCGTACCCCTAACCCTTAACCCTTGTGTAAATCTTTTTTAAAATCTTATCACCACAACCCTTGTGTAAATCTTACTCTAAATCTTATATAACCCTTAACCCTTATCCCAAACCCTAACCCTTGTGTAAATCTTACTCTAAACCTTACCACACGTCACTCACCACAACCCTTGTGTAAATCTTACTCTAAATCTTATATAACCCTTACATGACCTTTAACCCTTATCCCAAACCCTAACCCTTGTGTGAATCTTACTCTAAATCTTATCCACACGTCACTCACCACACTGAGTTTTGTGTATATCTTACTCTGAATCTTATCCACACGTCACTCACCAAAATCTTATCCACACGTCACTCACCACACTGAGTTTCGTACTCTGCGCCAACGCATATGACACTGCCAGCTTCATCTTGTGATTCTGCACGCACAAACACGTAAAAGAGTAATAAAAGCATCAGCACGCCTTATTTGACGTTGCATGTGAATTGGCATCTGTCCTGTGTGGTTTTGCATCAGCAGGTGGCGATATGCACACGTCGCAAGATGCATTCAACTGATGCATTTCACTGATGCATTAAACCAAGATGCATTTAACCAATGCATTAAACCAAGATGCATTCAACCCATGCATTTTACCAAAGCATTAAACCAAGGTGCAATCAACCAATGCATTTTACTGATGCATTAAATTGATGTATTAACGGATGTATTAACCGGTGCATTCAACCGATGCAAGATGCACTCAACCGAGTCAAGAACACCACGAGACAAGGACTCTCCGCACGCAGCCATATTTGTGTGTGTAACCGCACTTTAAAACTGGCAGCGATTCTTGTGTAGGCTTCTAGATAAAGAAACACCGCAAGGAACTACTGCCGGCTTTCAAGTGTGGTTTGTACGCAAAATGGCAGCAGGAAATGGGTTTCAAACAATGGCAGAAAGCGTGCAATCCATTTTGTAACCCTGAACACAACAACCTTAGGGCAACGAAGGAGGGGAAGCATTCCAATTCTGTGACGTGCCACTGAGGCTACATGCAGGGATTACAAAAAAGGTGTAAGCTGAAGGCTTGCATACTCAGTAATGAAGCTGGCATCAAACACACACACACACACACACACACACACACACACAAGGAGGCCTCAAGAATAGGTCCCAGGTTTTCCTCTCGACTTCACAGACAAATTGCTGCGTTACCATTTACTCTAGCAACGCTCAAAATATTTATGCCAGCTTTGCCAAGCACATGCGTATCAGCAGTGCGCGAAAGGAATGTGCGGGCACACAAACACACCCATTTGTGCGTGCTTGAGTAAACATTTTGGTTAAGCAACATGTACTTCACAAGACAGCACTACAACCGTGCACACACACATCCACACACACACACACACAGACACACACACGCACGCACACACACACACGACGCACCTGCGCAAATCGTTTATGCAAGGTGACGGTGTCATTCTGAACGTGAGGCTTCTCGGTGGTGGTGAAGTTGTACTCGTACTCGTCCGTCTCAATCTGCGTGCACGGGCACGATTAAAAAAGGTGCTTGAGAGGGAGCGGCACATACAGGCATCACCCAACGTTGATCCGTTTCAATCTGCGCACATGAGCGAAAACAGACACGCGCACACTCACACACACACACACAAACACACAGACACAAGGGTATCAGTGAAGGCACAATTGCACTGTGTACTTCTCAGGGCTCCATTCCGCCTACGTACGCAAGTCAGGCAAGTCAGAGCCCATAAGTGCTAAGTTCAGAGTAGATGGCATGGAGTCAAAATTGCACGCATCCAGGGTTAAATTGCCATGACATGGGTTAAAAGCCGAGGTCCGTGCAGTACAAAAAAAGGAGTATGCTGAGTGTTCTAGTGCCAAAGGCTGGTTTGCAGGCTGCGCATACTCATGGGGCTGCCTTGATACAATATTTTCAAACACACAAGCCCGTGGAGCAGGAGACAGCTAAGCTGTGGCTGCAAGTGATCTCAAGATCACAAGGTTTTAGGGTGTAGTCATCTAGGTAGCTTTGATCATACTTAGGGTTGGCCAGAACCGTATATATACGTATATATACACCGTATATTTGGTGATTTCCAAGCCCAAAATACCGTATGTACACCGTATATATATGGTTCTGGCCAACCCTAGTCATACTAGCTGTAGCACCCCTGTTTATGTGAGGCACAGCAGCATCTAGCTGTAGCGCCCCTTTTAATTAATGCGTGAGTAGGGTAGGCCAGAACCGAAGATACACACCGTATATGACCATTCATATGGTGATTTATCTGCCAAAATACCGTATATACACCGTACATATATGGTTCTGGCCAACCCTATGTGTGAGGCAAAGGCAGCAGATCCAGCAGCTTCTAGCTGTAACACGCCTGTTGATGTGTGGGGCAATCATCAGTGCAATTGCACCATTGACCTCTCCCTGTTCTGTACTGCTACCAAAAAGCACCCCATTTATGACAAACATACTCCCTCAACCTCAGAGCCGGAGAGGCCCTGCACGTTGCACTGCCTGGCCATACCATGCCTTTCACTAGATTTACAAGATCACAAGCAACCCGGTTTGGATCATGGCTGGCAGCTAGCTCATATACCTCGGAGTCGGAGAGGCCCTGCACATTGCACTGCCTGGCCATGCCTCTCACCAGATTTACAAGATCTCAAGCAACCCGGTTTGGTTTTGGGCTGGCAGTCAAGCCATAAGCGCACATACCTCAGAGTCGAAGAGGCCCTGCACGTTGCACTGCCTGGCCACGCCATGCCTCACACCAGATTCACAAGATCACAAGCAACCCAGTTTGGATCATGGCTGGCAGCTAGCTCATATACCTCGGAGTCGGAGAGGCCCTGCACATTGCACTGCCTGGCCATGCCTCTCACCAGATTCACAAGATCACAAGCAACCCAATTTGGATGATGGCTGGCGGTCAAGTCATAAGCGCATATGCCTCAGAGTCGAGAGGCCCTGCACATTGCACTGCCTGGCCATACCATGCCTTTCACCAGATTCACAAGATCACAAGCAACCCGGTATGGAACATGGCTGGCAGCCAGCTCAAAACTGCAACCTTCAGAGTCGGAGAGGTCCTGCACATTGCACTGCCTGGCCATGCCTTTCACCAGATTCACAAGATCAGAAGCAACCCGGTTTGGATCATGGCTGGCGGTCAAGTCATAAGCGCACATGCCTCAGAGTCGAAGAGGTCCTGCACATTGCACTGCCTGGCCATACCATGCCTTTCACCAGATTCACAAGATCACAAGCAACCCGGTTTGGAACATGGCTGGCAGCCAACTCAAAACTGCATACCTCAGAGTCGGAGAGGCCCTGCACATTGCACTGCCTGGCCATGCCTCTCACAAGGGTCATCTCTTGTGACTTGGTCAAGCCCCAGCACGCAACCTGCAGGAAAAGTGTGGGAAGAAAAGGAACAATTTAGAGGGATCCAAACTAGCGCAGGCTTCGGGTTTCAGCACGCAGTTGAATTGCGGATGGCCGGACGTGACATTGGTTTTACACACAGGTAAGGTCAATGACATTGGTTTTACACACAGGTAAGGTCAATGACATTGGTTTTGCATACAGGTAAGGTCAATGACAAGATCTAAAGGTAATGGTTTTGCATACAGGTAAGGTCAATGACAAATTTTATCAATGACAAATTTTAAAGGTGACATTGGTTTTGCATACAGGGAGGTCAGTGACATTGGTTTTACATACAGGGAAGGTCAATGACAATATCTTAAGGTGCAGGTTGGGATACTTCCTTGCCTAAAGCCCGTGCGTACGACGGTGCGTATGCGATTCCTATCAACCCTTAACATAACTACAGAGTACATACCGGTATAAGCATACCGGTGTGAGTGTGAAGACATATGCAGAGGTTCACACGGTGTCGCTTACCACTCCGTAATCAAAGAAGAACACGTCTCCACCAGGTTGGTCCCCTGCCCCTTTTATGTACTCAACCTGCAAGCAAAGTAAGAAGGAGCATGGATGACTCAGGTTGACTACTAAATGTACTGGCTATGTGCGTACGTGTGCATTTGCATGTGTTTGCTCTCAGCGTGCATGTGTGGATATGCGTACGTGATGCGTGCATGCATGGTACGTATGGTGTGCTTATGTTTGTGTGTTTATGTGTGTGTGTGTGTGTGTGTGTGTATGTGTGTGTGTGTGTGTTAGTGTGTGTTTTTGAAGTGTGTAGTGCGCGCGCGTGTGTGTGTGTGTGTGTGTGTGTGTGTGTGTGTGTGTGTGTGTGTGTGTGTGTGTGTGTGTGTGTGAGTGTGTGTGTGTGAGTGTGTGTGTGTGTGTGTGTGTGTGTGTGTGTGTGCGTGTGTGTGTGTGCGTGTGTGTGTGTGTGTGTGTGTGTGTGTGTGTGTGTGTGTGTGTGTGTGTGTGAGCGTGCGTGTGCGTGTGTGTAGTGCGCGTATGCGTGCACGGTTATGCGTGCAGTGCATGCTTGCAGTCCCCCGCCCCAAATCAGCTTCATCAAGCATACCCTTGCACACTCACATAAAAGACATCAGGGTACGAGAGGATTTGAGATGGCTGGTACGTGAGCCTCAGCAGGTGTTCCAGTTTTTTTCTGTCAAAGCTTTCCGCTATACAGTACAACGTGGCCCTCCCGCGTTTACTGCTGTCGAGGGACGAGGGCGGGGGAGGCACGCCCATTTGTGGGGGCAGGTCCTCGAAAATGGCTGGTCGCTCATGCCACTCTTGCAGCTGAGGCAGGGCTGCAGCCTCGGCATCTGCTGCCTGAGCAGCCTGTTCCTCAGCATCGGCTTCCTCAGGCAGCGGCACAAACTTGTCTTTCTGCAATGTTCACAGGTGTGCAATTGCAATGTTCACGGGTGTGCAACTGTTGTGGTACAATGTTTTACCGTTCGTGCAAGCGCAGTTTGCCTATTGCTAACAGGTATAGCTCTATGCTATTGCTACAGGTGGAATGCATAGGCAAGTGTATATGCTGCATGGATTGGGCGTGGATGACTCATCAGCTCACAACAGCCGAGCCATAAAAGGCAGTAAGCCACTACACAAAGACACGCACAATCACACAAACGCACCTGTCTGCCTGTGGGAAGAGGTTGCCTGCATACACGTGCGTCACAGTGAGCAAGGCATTGATCAAATGTGGTTTAGTGTGCATCAAATGTTGTATTGGTGTGAGCGTACGCGTTCGCAAACGAAGCCATTCAGCTGCCTGCTGCACGCAAGCCAGGAGGAAAGCACCCACAGTTATCAATAACTCATACCCAGGTGCTATGGTCGCCTGTTGCCTCCTTGATGCTTGCGATCTTCCTGGCGCAGGCGAGGAGCGAGAGCGAGAGCTGCTGGGCTGGTTGGTGCTTGGCAGCAGTGGCACCTGCATTTCCGATTTCTTCATGCTTGTTGAGCTCTTTGCAGTGAGGAGGCGGGATGGAGCCAAGGAGTCCACAAGCAAAGGAGCTTTTCTACACTTCTTCAAGCCAGCGTTTCTACACTTCTTCAAGCCAGAATTTGCTCTGCTGCCTATCTAGCAGCCTAATGCTAATGATGTACTGCTAAGCATGATGATGGTCTTTGCTACTAAGAAAAACACGTTTTGGTCAGGAAAGTTGAGTGCAGAGTTTGAGTTTGCCCCAATAATAATTAATATTTTTGTAATCGAAGTTTCTCACCAGCCTCGCAAATGCACACATTGCAATTTACTCAAAGCAGAGCTGCAGCAAGGCTGTGCACAAACAGAAGGAGGAAACCTTTACTAGCTAGACCAGTTGCTGCCCTGCAGCAAACGCCAACTCTTCAAGAGGCAGTCTCGTCCTGTAGCAAGACGCTTGGGTTAGCGTTGTGTGGCGCGGCCTTTGCGGCATCCTTGAGTTTCCCTGGTGCGCATCATGTGGAGCAGCAGCACATATGTACAGGAGGCTAGTTGCCAGGGCAAATCAATGTGCCATGTGTGGCCAGGACATGGCCCATCAGCACCACAAACCCAGGAAAAGTGCTTAGATGTCCTCACAGTATATGTCTGGTGGCCTACCTTCCGCAGACGCGTCAATGGCACGGCCTGAGGGTGTCAACCGTCCAGAGCTACTGCCTACAGAGCAGACACCTGTTATTGACGTAGCAGGATTCCTGACGCCATCAGAGGTGTGTCTCCTCTTCTCTTCTTGCTCCGCCTGCTCCTCTGTTTGTGTTTGTGTGTTTTGTGTGTGTGTGTGTGTGTGTGTGCGTGTGTGTGTGCGTGTGTGTGCGTGTGTGTGTCAGCGTGTGCACGGACACCACAGGCAAGCGTAGCAAGTGACTTCAGCCTGCAAGGCAGAAATCTGACTGCGACTAGAGCTCTTATCCTGCCACATGGTCTCCCTTTAATATTTAGTACGTGCCCCTTGTGGCTTTCGTAATGGAGCTCCAGCTTGATGGTGCTTGTAAATGTTGTTCTCCAGCTTGTAAGGCGGAGATCTGACCCTGTAACCCATCACCATATTTGATCCGCCACTTGTTCTCCTTATGCACGATCCACCTGTGGCTTTCAAAATGCAGCGACGTGAAAACAATTTGCTGTGTCACTTGCATTGTGCGTGGGGGTGATGTGGTACCTGTGTGTTCCTTGGTGCACTTTACTCATGCCTAACTAACATCACACACACACACACACACACAAAAACACACACACACACACACACACACAAACACACACACACACACACACACACACACACACAAACACACACACACACAGTGTTCCAACTCGTACGTACATGCACAGGAGGCACGCATCAGAAAAGAGATTGAAAACCTAGAACTAGATACCGGCTTCAAGCTGCGTGTGCTGGCACAAAACTACCCAGAGACACCAGGTATGTGTGTGTGTGTGTGCAGAGCTTTACGCTTCAAGCGTTGTGCCCTGGCACAAAACTAATAAATGCCAAGGATGAATCGTTGAAAGCTGCCTGCGCACCTTCTTAGCTGCCCAGAGCACCAGGTACGCCAGAGTCCAATGCTCTGAGATGCATGCCCTGAAAGAATTGCCCGTGAGAACGGGACATGTATAGAAAAGCTGAAAGCCATGATATTATGGAGGTGGAGTTCACTTTGTAGGCAAGGTAGGCCTTGTATGATCTACGCCGACAGGTTCGCCGAAGCTTCGTGTGTGTTGTCGTGTTTGCTGTGGTTTTTGCCTACTGTCATTTCAAATCAAATCACAGGAAAAAATGCAGGCAGTGGAAAATACCAGTGGGGAATTACCAGTGGGAAATACATAGGGTTGGCAAGAACCATATATATACGGTGTATATACGGTATTTTTGGCAGGGAAATCACCAAATATACGGTCATATACGGTGTATATATACGGTTCTGGCCAACCCTAGAAATACATAAAGAACGGAGAAGGAAGTCACTTGGGTTGCTTGTCCCCTTAACATTGCAGACAAAAAGTTTGGATGCGAAACAAATTCCCAAAGAATCTTGACTCCAGTAGAGTACCAGAAAGAGTAAGGATGTGTGGAAAGGCTGGAATTCCATGAGCTAACAAACATCACACCCCGTTCGTGTTCAGTTCTGTAAGTGTATTTGCAGGGGTGTTGTTGCTATAGCTGCATCTGCAGGTTTCATTCTGCTGTAGCCGTGTGTGTATGTAGCTTGTGATACTGCAGGGCTGGCCAGAAACATACACGTGTACATTTTCACGGTGTATGTTTGGTATTTCTAGCAGAGAGAGTTTGGTACATACGATACAGTGTGTTTAAACAATTTTAGCCAGACCTACGACACTGCCCTCCCCCTCTTTCACCGAAGAAAACGAACACATAATTGATGTCTTCTACCAAGGTTCATCCTGTGAAGATAGCTTGCTGAGCGCTCAAGATATAGCTAGATAATCCTCGTACACTCGCCACTGTTTCCGTTTAATTAGGGTTGGCCAGAATCGTGTATATATACACCGTATATGACCGTTTAATTGGTGATTCCTCTGCCAAAGATACCGGGTATACACCATGTACCGTCCGTTCACGATCACTTCGTTACCACACTTTCAAAAAATAAACTAAATTTTCGATTTCAGTTCGTGAGGGGTCTGGGGATTATTTTTTGAATTCGCGGGCACTTCTGGAGGGCCCTGTCGGGAATTAATTCTTGAGTTCGAGAGCCCCCCTGTGGATGCTGCCTGTGCACTGCTACTGCTGTTTGTTATGGCTGAAGCTGTGGCTGAGGCTGAAGCTGAGGCCGTGGCTGAGGCTGTGGCTGAGGCTGAAGCTGTGGCTGATGCTGCACAGTGCTCAGAAGCAGGGAAAGCCTTGCCTTAACCTCTTCCTCTTGCAGCTCCTTGAGCTGCCTCTCCCTCTGCAGCTTCTTGCCTTGCCTCTTCCTCTTGCCTCTTCCTCTTGCCTTTGCCGCTCTTGCCTCCTTCCTCTTGCATGTTCCCCTTGCCTCTCCCTCTGCTGCTTCTTCCTCTTGCCTTGGCCTCTTCCTATTGCAGCTTCTTGAGCTGCTCTCACTCTGCAGCTTCTCACGGTCCCTATGCTGAGCAGCCAGCCTTTCAGCTGGGGACTGAGGCTTCAAGAACCCGGCCAGGGGGTTCACACTGGCGCGCTTGGAGCTCATTTCGATTTCCACCCTCAAAACCGCTATAAATAATTAAATTATCACTTCAAATTCAGTTCGGAGAGGCCTTCAAGAACTAATAAACATTTTCGTTTTCTGGCCAAATAATTAATTAATTTCCGAAGTGATCGTGAATGGACGGTATATATATGGTTATGGCCAACCCTGTGTATGTGTATAATGTATATCTCTGTATACACTGCTGCATGAGCGCCACTCCAATTGTTAAACTTCAAAAAGGTCAGGAGGGCTAGGCCTGTTTAATTTGCCAGAGCCATTTTTAGCCCTGCACAGGTCAAGCAAACAGATCACCTGCAAATGAAATTTTCTGAACTCCGGGTCCTGACTCTGACTCGTCTGGGATTGTGTGGACGTGACGTGATTTCGTATGAACTCGTACCTGTCCTTTTTTCACCTGCAAATGAAATTTGCTGGACTCCAGGCCCTGACTCTGGCTCGTCTGGGGTTGTGGACGAGCGTGACGTGATTTCGTATGAACTCGTACCTGTGTGTATTTTTCCACCTGCAATTGAAATTTGCTGAACTCTGGGCCCTGGCTCTGGCTTGTCTGGGGTTGTGGACGAGCGTGCGTGATTTTGTATGAACTCGTACCTGTGTGTATTTTTTCACCTGCAAAGGAAATATGCTGAACTCTGGGCCCTGACTCTGACTCGTCTGGGGTTGTGGATGAGCGTGACGTGATTTCGTATGAACTCGTACCTGTGTGTATTTTTCCACCTGTAAATGAAATCTGCTGGACTCCGGGTCCTGACTCTGACTCGTCTGGGGTTGTTGACGAGCGTGACGTGATTTCGTACGAACGCGTACCTGTGTGTATTTTTCCACCTGCAAATGAAATTTGCTGAACTCTGGGGCCTGACTCTGACCCGTCTGGGGTTGCGGACGAGCGTGACGTGATTTCGTACGAACTCGTACCTGTGTGTATTTTTCCACCTGCAATTGAAATTTACTGAACTCTGGGCCCTGACTCTGGCTTGTCTGGGGTTGTGGATGAGCGTGACGTGATTTTGTACGAACTCGTACCTGTGTGTATTTTTTTACCTGCTAATGAGATTTGCTGCAGTCTGGGCCCTGACTCTGACTCGCCTGGGGTTGTGGATGAGCGTGACGTGATTTCGTACGAACTCGTACCTGTGTGTATTTTTTCACCTACTAATGAGATTTGCTGCACTCCGGGTCCTGACTCTGATTCGTCTGGGGTTGTGGATGAGCGTGACGTGATTTCGTATTAGCTCGTACCTGTCCTTTTTTCACCTGCAAAAGAAATTTGCTGAACTTTGGGTCCTGGCTCTGACCCGTCTAAGGTTGTGGACGAGCGTGGCGTGATTTCGTATGAATTCCTACCTGTCCTTTTTTCACCTGCAAAAGAAATTTGCTGAACTTTGGGTCCTGGCTCTGACCCGTCTAAGGTTGTGGACGAGCGTGGCGTGATTTTGTATGAATTCCTACCTGTCCTTTTTCCCCCAGAAATTACAGAGGTTACATAATATGCCACTAGTCAAATTTGTTTGTGTGATTGCTACCCGTGCCGTGTGCTTATGCAAATTTCCCCCTCAAATCGCACCCGATTATAAATTTTATTGCTAAAAGCCTGTTCCTCAGCTTTCTGGGGTACCCTACGCCTTCTCCAGTGTTTTCCAGTAAAGCAGTGTATGTGTAGGGTTGGCCAGAACCGTATAAATGCACCCTATATGACCGTATATTTTGTGATTTCCCTACCAAAAATGTCGTTCATATATGGTTCTGGCCAACCTCATGCATGACCAGCTAGAATCTGGACCCTCACATAAATACTTGTAAACAAAGTGCATGCTTGTACCTGTGTGTGTCTGTGTCTGTGTAGTTTGTCTTCGCTCCTAACTGGTACTGTAACTGCCGCATATCCACAAGGCCCCTCTAGTTGGGTGAGCTACACACACACACACACTGTAGGCGCATCCCTCCCTCCTCATCAACTCTTTCTCTCCCGCCTCCTTCTTCTACCCTCTCCACCCTCCTCGCACACCAGCATGCTGCTTGCCAGTAAACTATGTCAACTCCCGCCTTAAACATATATGCACATTCACACGCACACACACACACACACGCACAAATGCACACAGGCAAAGCCATCGCTGACTACTGGGGCGTAGGGGATGACACAATCGTGTTCGTGGCGGACCCCTCCTTTGGTGATATCCTGAACTTCAATGTGGGCTCCGTTGTGGATCTGGAAGTGCCCAGGCGCTTCTGGTAAGCGTGTTTGATGCTCACACACACACACACACACGCACGCACACACACACGCACGCACGCACACACACACATACACACACACATACGCACACACACACACACACACTCTCAGGGGCGCATTAGCAGGAAAGTATGGCAACAAGTTCTACTGGCAGGAGAAGGGAGAGAACGAGAGCATCCTCAATGCTGTGAGTGATGGGCTGTGGGTAATTTTGTGTCACGAGCTAAAGAGTAGGGTTGGCCAGAACCATATATATACGGTGTATATACGGTATTTTTGGCAGGAAAATCACCAAATATACGGTCATATACGGTGAATACATACGGTTCTGGCCAACCCTACTTATGAGGGATGTGTGTCGCTTAATAGGAAAGAGGGACTGTCGTGTAGAGGGAATGGGGTTTGGGTTGTGGATTGAATCAGATCACACAAGTTGTGAGGGACCGTGCCGTGCTCAGAAAATGATAGTTAAGTTGTGCTTTAATTGTGTCACACATGTTGTGAGGGACTGTTTAGTGCACAGGAAATGAGGGTGAAGTCGTTCTTTAATTGTGTCACAAGTTTATGAGTTATGAGGTATCATGCCGTGCTCAAAAAATGAGGGTGAAGTCGTGCTTTAATTGTGTCACACATGTTCTGAGGGACTGTTTAGTGCACAGGAAATGAGGGTGAAGTCGTTCTTTAATTGTGTCACAATTTTATGAGTTATGAGGGATCGTGCCGCGCACAGGAAGTGAGGGTGATGTCGTTCTTCATTTGTGTCACAAACTTATGAGTTATGAGGGACTGTTTAGTGCACAGGAAATGAGGGTGAAGTCGTTCTTTAATTGTGTCACAAATTTATGAGATATGAGGGATCGTGCCGTGCACAGGAAGTGAGGGTGAAGTCGTTCTTTAATTGTGTCACAAACTTATGAGTTATGAGGGATCGTGCCGTGCACAGGAAATGAGGGGGAAGTCTTTCTTTAATTGTGTCACAATTTTACGAGTTATGAAGGACCGTTTAGTGCACAGGAAATGAGGGTCTAGTCGTTCTTTAATTGTGTCACAAATTTATGAGTTATGAGGGATCGTGCCGTGCACATCAATTGAGGGGGAAGTCGTTATTTAATTGTGTCACAAATTTATGGATTATGAAGGATTGTGCCGTGCTCAGGAAGTGCACATGAATTGAGGCCTGGGGAGAGAGTAAGCATGGACTCGTGCAGGTTTGAGCAGCACTGCGTCAAGGACGACGAGCTGTCATGTAGAGCAAGAGCTTGGGGGAGTTGGAGAGCATGGCGTGTCGGAAGTGGGCTGTGGGTGTAATGTACATTTTTCAGGGTTGACAAGTGCAAAGCAAGACGAGGCGGCAAGGTAAAATGTAGAGCGTGGGGAGAGTCAAGGGCATGACGCATCGGAAGTGAGCTACGATCACAGGCACCAGATCGGGATTTTTTAAATATGTCCCTTGTGCTCATCTCAACCCACATTCGCTTCACATCCGAATACACATCCAATGCACGTCCAAGTGCACAATCTTGTTTGCGTGGACGCACAGCTTTTCAGAGTTCCATACTCTCAGCCTGGACGTTCTGGCTTAGGTTTGGGTTGAACCACAGACAGAAGGTCGCCCAAAAAAAGAACAGTAGTGCATGAAGGGTGCTGTGGTGCGTTCCTGCGTAGGGAGTACTGCCGTGGGTAATATTAATGACCTGCGAGTTGTGCACATTGTGTGAAGGGGCGGCCAAGCCTGTAAAATCATATGTAGGGTGGGCCAGAACCATATTTATACGTATATACGGTGTACATACGGTATTTTAAGCAGGGAAATCACCATACATACGGTCATATACGGTGTGTATATACGGTTTTGGCCAACCCTAATCATATGGCATCTGTGTCCGCGGTCAAATTAAGGGTGTGCGTATGCCAGGACACTGGATGCCGAGCTTGCAACACACACACACACACATACACACACACGCACGCGCACACACACACACACACACACACACACACACACACGCACGCACGCACACACACACACACACACACACACACACACACACACACACACACACGTGGTGGTCAGCACGACGGACACTTACTCACAGGAGCCCGTCTGAGTGCAATGGAGTGCAGCCATTTGTCCAATTGTTAATTTTTATCATCACCGTGGCTTGTAATCATCATAAATACACGTTGTGTGTGCGCGTCTACACGAGATCATAAATGCACGTTGTGTGTGCGCGTCTACGTGAGATCAGCACGTGCTTGTGTAGGCCCCAGAGCCGTTTGAAGGGACTGCACCCGCTTCTTCAAATGATTGCAACCATCATCGTTTGTGCCACTTTGCGTACGCAGGTCAGCGCGATTGACACGTGCTTGCGGGAGCCACAGGGTCTTATTTAATAAATGCAACCATCACCGTTTGTGCCACTTTGCGTACGCAGGTCAGCGCGATCGACACGTGCTTGCATTTAAACGAATGTAACCATCATCGTTTGTGCCACTTTGCGTACGCAGGTAAGCGCAATTGACTCGTGCTTGCGGGAGCCACAGGGCCGTTTAAAGTGCACGCAAATTCAGGGGGAGCTCGGTGAAGAAGGGAGTAAAGGTCCCATCAGTGACAAGCTTGGCAAGTTTTTCGGGGGTGGCAACTGATCGAATGTCTGGTATATGTCTACGGTACCCTGTGTTCCGTTTCAGAGGTTACAGAGGTTACAGATGAAGCCATCAGTCAAAACGTGCGACTGCTAGGCTGTGTTCCTTTTCGTGTTTGCTTCAGGCAGCTGACGCAACTACCTCTACTTGCAGGCTGTGCCGTTGACAACACGCTGTGCACACCACCCCCCAATTTTGAGTGCCTAGTGATGAAGATCTAGAACAGGCACTTAGACCGCTTAATGGTTACAGTAGTTACAATGGGGGGTGACCTTCAGCCAGGTAGTTTGGCTGATTAGACCACTTAGGGTTGCTTGGACCACCCCCCTTTCCAAAGTCTTGTTGGGATCACGAACAGCTCTGGGACATGTCATGCTTTCAATTCAATGGTTGGTGATCAGTGGAGCTTGCGGGTGACTGTGTGGGGACCTACTTTGTTTACGTCAAAAGTGCTGAAGAAGACCCGCTTCCCTTCACTGAACATTTGTTTTTCATTTCGTTTCCTTTCTTTATCCATTGTTCTGTAGAAAGGGAAAGGCAATAGCATGCTTACTTATAGCAACAATTAACTGGAACATGAAGCTGCAAATGTCTGACGTGCAACATTCATCAGGTACTGTGACTATTAGTCACAGACTATCATAGACAGTCATTATTGCTTTTGTCAGACGATCTTAGCTCGTAGTGCATTGACAGATACAGAATTCACAGATTTAGCCATCAGTCAAAAAGTGCGGCAGATACGATCTGCCATTACAGAGTTACAGAGTTCACAGATAAAGCTAACAGTCAAAACGTGCGGCTACTCACAACTCGCAACGTACATAAAACGTTGTAAAGCTTTTGAGGAATGTTTGTTCTCCAAGTTAGATCACAGAGTTTACAGAGATCTGCCATACAATCTGGCTGTAATTGATCCAATCAAAACCATGTGGCTGGCCAAGGCCAGTCAGCAGCCGATTAGCCAAACAACCTGGCTGAAGGTCCCCCCCCCACTGTAAACTGAGCTTGATTGTCCTGGTCCGACATGAACTCAGCAAGTCTTTAACTTTTCTAAAAACGCCGTCCGGGACAATCCAACACACGCAGTGCCCTCGCAGTCACACACAGCAAGAAAACGGGGATGCTATCACTGGCGCCTGCCATATAAACACAACGAGAGAGGGGGCACAGACTTTACAACGAGCCGAAGAAGCTTCTTCACACCTATGGTGCCACTAGTGCTTACACGCTTGATAACAATACCGTACTGAATGGTTGGCTCACAGATCAGAGGACGTGGTGTGTGCATACACGGGAGATATGTTTCATTCATGTTGACGCTTGCCTGAGCGCAATACCTTTACACGAACAGCGGTGCATTCAGAAAAAACATCAGTACATGTTGGTCCAAGGCAGATATAAAGTCAAAATACACTTTTTTAATACACGAGTTTAGAGTCTTAGCCAGGAAAGTGTTGGTTCAAAGTTCATCAAGCAGCGGGGCCCGCAGCAAAAGAGTGATGAACCAAACCATGTTTAATGTTCCAGACCCTTTCGTTGTGCACGTGCTGCTCCTCACATTTGAGTTTATGTATAATAACATTTGCCTCCCTCATTTTTGGTATCCTCAGTGTGGCAATCCCTGTTTTTTATGTGCCCCAAACACACAGATGATCCCCCTCTTTGACTTAATGCGGTCTGCTGGTCCTGGCAGATGCTTGATTATTTTTACTGGTTTTATTCAGTGTTGCGATGTCAAAACAGCAGCGTTGTGCCTTTTTTCCCTTTCCAAGCTTTTGTTGTAGGTGCTACAAGTCTGGTCACCAGAGCACGGTGCTACAACAACAATTCACAACTTTTTACATGTTTTGCATACCTACGCAGCCTAGCAGTCGCACGCTTTGACAGGTGGCTTTATCTCAGAGGGGGTTATCTGAGGTCCAAAATGGGTATGCTTTTGGCATGCTCCCAGGGTATGGTCTCCCCAACAGGCTGTTTTCAAAATCAGCACCAAGTGGTAGCCTTTCCAAAGCACTTGAGCTTGAAAACAGCCCGTCGAGGAGACCATGCCTAATCATCCGCGGAGTGAACTTTACTTTTCACAGTTCATGGTACCCCACCAGCCAGATCACCCACCGAACCAAATTGGGTGTTTCTTGGTGTTTTGGGGCCCTTGTATCAAACGTATCTTATCATTTCAAATAGAATGGAGTGATTTGGCTCAGTGTTCGGTCAGATGTGCATATTCAGTAATTTCCCTTAGAGAAAATCAGCTCAAGTGGTGCCCAAAATGGTCAAAAAATGGGTCCCTCCAAACTAGCATTTATACATCCACGATTTCTTTATATCATAAGAGAAATGTCCTGATTATGTTTAAAGAGGTTTTCGACCCTAACTGTGGGCGTGTTGAGCACAAAATGGGGTGATCTGTGCCAAAATCGAGGCTACTTCTTCCCAGATCAAGCCACCCAGACATCCAATTGACCCCAAAACTTTTTTGCCCACCTTTTTTCAGTACCAGAACACTATTTAAATAAAGAAAAGAACGTTCAGACTTTATTTAAATAAAGAAAAGAACGTTCAGACTTTTGCTCAGATAACCCCCTCTGGCTTTATCTGTAAACTCCGTAGACTCTGATGGGGTTTTCATTCTCTTTCCTAATCCTAATTAGACCGTGTGGATGGCCGAGACCAGTCAGTAGCCGATCAGCCAAACAACTTGGTACCCCCCATAATAACCAGTGTAACCTTAATCTACCAGAGCACCTTAATTAGATCACAACTAGCCGGCAAAAACAAAAATGCAATTGGCGCATGCGCATGCAACGTATGCGCCAATTGCATTTTTGAGATCCCATTTTTATGACGGACTACTTTTGGCCCTGAAGATCTTGCAGTGAATGAAATGCTGGACTCCAATTGCGCTGCACCGCTGAAACTTGGAAACCTGGTTTACATGAGCAAACGTGGCAGCAATCAAGATTAGGCAAGCAACAAAGACGGGCTGCTGTGTCAACAATAATTTGAGGCATACCAATAACGTAACAAAGGCTGCGTTTCTGCAGCCATACAATAGATGCTAGATGCAAGATGCATACGCATTCAACTCCATTATCTCTCTGTATGTTCCTCGAACTAGCACTGTCTCAACTCTTGCCCTCAGTTCTGTGCATCCCTCTGTGCCTTCTGCATAAGATCTTTTGCAAGCGCCTCAAACAACCAGAACTCTTGAAATCCAAGCAGCATCTTCAACAAGTGCACCTCACATCTTCAACACGTGCAGCACACGCCTTCAACATGTGCACCACGCAACCTCTGACACGTGCAGCACACACCTTCAACATGTGCACCACGCAATCTTCAACACGTGCAGCACACACGCTGTGAAAGGCGCGACACACACTCTTCAACACGTGCACCACGCAATCTCTGACACGTGCAGCACACACCTTCAACATGTGCACCACGCAATCTCTGACACGTGCAGCACACACCTTCAACATGTGCACCACGCAATCTTCAACACGTGCAGCACACACGCTGTGAAAGGCGTGACACACACCTCTGCAGCCACACACATGTGCACACAGCCTCTCTCTAGCTAGTCGATCATGGGAAAAGTGAAGAGGACAAATTGTTCACATACCCTACAATCCTGCGCTGCGTTTCAGCCCTGACAGGCCGGCTCCAGCTATGCACACGCACACGCAAGTAACATGCATTTGCTTTGTGTGTGTATGTGTGTGTGTGCGTGTGTGTGTGTTGCTCACACTGCGCATCATTGCATGTATGCGATAAGGAGCACGTCCACAAACGCTGTGTGCCAAACCCAAACAAGTGTGGGACACTCAGCAATGTTTTGAGTATGCATGAGCAACGTGTTGACCCTTGGGCACTCTCATTTCATCTCTACGCAGGTTGGGGTTGGGGCTGAGGCCCCCCTCCCCCATATCCCCTGTTGCTCCCCCCCTCACCTCCTCCTAGTCCATCACTAAAATTTACACCCCCCCCCCCCTTATCTACTTCCTTACTCCCCCCGCTAGCATGTGCCTGCCCACCCCCCGCTGCTACTGCCGCTGATTCTGCTGCGTCAGCTGCAGCTGCCTCCGCGTCTGCACGCTGCTGCTTCAGGGCATTGCGTGTGCAGAAGCACTGGTACAGCAGCACGGAGTTGAGCACAAACTGCGAAGTGAGTGCGCGTTGTATGTGTGCAGAAAACGTGAGTATAAGAGCTCTGTGCTCGTGTGAATACATAGTGTGCGCGTTGTATGCGTACAGAAACATGAGTATCAGAGCTCTGTACTAGTGCGTATACAGAGAAGCTGGCCTGTTGATCAGCAGGTTATCATTATATTGCATGTCTTCTTTCTACGTTGCTATGCACGGTAACAAAAATGCACGGTGACGAAAATGCATAGTGGCAAATATGCACAGTGGCAAATATGCACGGTGACAAAAATGCACAGTGACAACAATGCACGGTAACAAAGGCACAGTGGCAAACATGCACAGTGACAAAAATGCACAGTGGAAAATATGCACAGTGACAAAAATGCAAGGTGGCAAATATGCACGGTGACAAAGATGCACGGTGACAAAAATGCACAGTCACAAAAATGCACAGTGACAAAAATGCACGGTGACAAAAATGCAGTGGAAAATATGCACAGTGGCAAAAATGGACGGTGACAAAGGCACAGTGGCAAATATGCACAGTCATAAAAATGCACAGTGACAAAAATGCACGGTGACAAAAATGCACAGTGGCAAAAATGCACAGCGACAAATATGCAGTGGCAAAAATGCACAGTGGCAAATATGCACAGTAACAAAAATGCAAGGTGGCAAATATGCACAGTCACAAAAATGCACAGTGACAAAAATGCACGGTGACAAAAATGCACAGTGGCAAAAATGCACAGCGACAAATATGCAGTGGCAAAAATGCACAGTGGCAAATATGCACAGTAACAAAAATGCACAGTGGAAAATATGCACAGTCACAAAAATGAACGGTAACAAAGGCACAGTGACAAAGTGCTAAGTCACAAAAATGCACGGTAACAAAGTCACAGTGGCAAATATGCATAGAGACAAAAATGCACAGTGGCAAATATGCACAGTGGCAAATATGCACAGTGGCAAATATGCACAGTGGCAAATATGCACAGTGGCAAAAATGCACAGTGGCAAAAATGCACAGTGACAAAAATGCACAGTCACAAATATGCAAGGTGGAAAATATGCACGGTGACAAAAATGCACGGTAACAAAGGCACAGTGGCAAACATGCACAGTCACAAAAATGCACAGTGACAAATATGCACGGTCACAAAAATGCACAGTGACAAAAATGCACAGTGGCAAATATGCACAGTGGCAACAATGCACGGTAACAAAGGCACAGTGGCAAATATGCACAGTGGCAAATATGCACAGTGGCAAAAATGCACAGTGGCAAAAATGCACGGTGGCAAATATGCACAGTGACAAAGGCACAGTGGCAAATATGCACAGTGGCAAAAATGCACAGTGACAAAAATGCACAGTGGCAAATATGCACAATGACAAAAATGCACAGTGACAAAAATGCACAGTGACAAATATGCACGGTCACAAAAATGCACAGTGACAAAAATGCACAGTGGCAAATATGCACAGTGGCAAAAATGCACAGTGACAAAAATGCACAGACAAAAATGCACAGTGACAAATATGCACAGTGGCAAAAATGCACAGTGACAAAGGCACAGTGGCAAAAATGCACAGTGACAAAAATGCACAGTGGCAAAAATGCACAGCGACAAATATGCACAGTGACAAAGGCACAGTGGAAAATATGCACAGTGACAAAAATGCACGGTTACAAAGGCACAGTGACAAAAATGCACAGCGACAAAAATGCACAACGACAAAAATGCACGGCAACAAAGGCACAGTGGCAAATATGCACAGAGACAAAAATGCACAGTGGCAAATATGCACATGACAAAAATGCACGGTGACAAAAATGCACAGCGACAAAAATGCATAGTGGCAAATATGCACAGTGGCAAATATGCACAGTAACAAAAATGCACAGTGGAAAATATGCACAGTCACAAAAATGCATGGTGGCAAAAATGCACAGTGACAAAAATGCACAGCGACAAAAATGCACAGTGGCAAATATGCACAGTGACAAAAATGCACAGTGGAAAATATGCACAGTCACAAAAATGCACAGAGACAAAGGCACAGTGGCAAATATGCACAGAGACAAAAATGCACAGTGACAAAAATACACGGTGACAAAAATGCACAGTGACAAAAATGCACAGTGCAAATATGCACAGTCACAAAAATGCACGGTGGCAAATATGCACATTGACAAAAATGCACGGTAACAAAGTCACAGTGGCAAATATGCATAGAGACAAAAATGCACGGTAACAAAGGCACAGTGACAAATATGCATAGTGACAAATATGCACAGTGGCAAAAATGCACAGTGGCAAATATGCACAGTGGCAAATATGCACAGTGGCAAAAATGCACAGTGGCAAATATGCACAGTGACAAAAATGCACAGTGGCAAAAATGCAGTGGCAAAAATGCACAGTGACAAAAATGCACAGTGGCAAATATGCACAGTGACAAAAATGCACAGTGACAAAAATGCACGGTAACAAAGGCACAGTGACAAATATGCATAGTGACAAAAATGCACAGTCACAAAAATGCACGGTGGCAAATATGCACATTGACAAAAATGCACGGTAACAAAGTCACAGTGGCAAATATGCATAGAGACAAAAATGCA
>Ga0307963_1000790_pt1 | contig 22598 bp, 16 predicted proteins | sample OrgLakmetagen594_FD_201829 | JGI IMG/M metagenome (GOLD analysis project Ga0307963, IMG submission 201829) | Saline water microbial communities from Organic Lake, Antarctica - #594 | ecosystem: Environmental > Aquatic > Non-marine Saline and Alkaline > Saline | place: Antarctica: Organic Lake... | reverse complement strand
GTAGCACCCAGGTGGGCCATGTGTGTGTGCGTGTGTGTGCGTGCTGTCCAAAGAGCACAAGGCAATTGTAATTAACTTTGCAGGAACACGTAGCACCCAGGTGGGCCATGTGTGTGTGCGTGTGTGTGCGTGCTGTCCAAAGAGCACAAGGCAATGGTAATTAACTTTGCAGGGACACGTAGCACCCAGGTGGGCCATGTGTGTCCGGGTTTGCATGGCTGATGCATTTCAGTGGCATGCTGTGCATCAAGCTTTGGTGCTTGCTAACCATCTAGCAGTGCCTGATCATACTGTACCTCCTGCACAAGTTCAAGCGCTCGTTTTAGCGTCGATAATGTGTGGAAAGGAAAGAGTTCAAATAGGGAGAACGGCTCGGGAAACCTTTCGTGGAAACCAACTTCTTTGCTTGGTACAGGCGGGTTGTGAGTGAGCGGCAAGCTGTGGGAAAGCAGGTGAGTGTGAGCGGAAAATGGAAGCAGTCAGGTCTGTTTGAAGAGCAATAATGACGGATGGCCCTGTAGGAGCGTGCAGTGACACGTCTGAGCACTAGAACAGCGCATGCCTGATGCATGTGGTCTTGTCGTGAGGTAGATGGAGTTAGGTGGCGAGGGATATTAATACCTGGATCATTATAAGGTCGTTAAATAAGGTAGACGGAAAGATCCGAGCAGTCCTTACCACAATTTGTCCTTGAGCATTACTTGGTATTGGAGGTTGCAACCAATTGGCAGGCCTGCAGCGGCAGGTAGTGGAATCCATTTAATTACAAACGTTCAAATACAAAAAATTGTAACATCAAAGTGGCTCCAGGTTGCTGCTCTGCAACGTGGTGCACCTGCAGGCGTACTTCTATGTCTGGAATTGAAAGGGGGTAGGGTACGGCATCAGCGTGATGTCTGACCGCATGAAGTGGTGGAGGATCAGCATTCAGCCCAAAGGGCACCAGCAAGAAAGGACGACTAAAAAATTAGAGGGGCATGGGCAGGGGTTGCCAAGCGCTGCAGGCCTGCCTTTATTTTTTAGTCGTCCTTTACACCACTTCATGCGGTCAGACATTACGCTGATGCCGTACCCTACCCCCTTTCAATTCCAGACATAGAAGTACGCCTGCAGGTGCACCACGTTGCAGAGTAGCAACCTGGAGCCACTCCGATATAACAATTTTATGTATTTGAACGTTGGTAATTGAATTAATTCCACTAGGCAAGCAGGGCAGCGACTTGAGAGCATGGCGGACAATGTTACATTGTGGCATTCAGTTTTTGTGCAGATGTTACATTGTGGTATTTAAACAATGTGGCATTCAATCAGCATTGTGGCATTCAGTTTTTGTGCAGAGTCACAGCTCATTATTTTCACACACAAATGCACACACACAACACTCACATGCACAACACACACACTACAGATCACTGAGCTGCAAGGCCAGGTGGGCCAGCTGCAGAACGCGCTGACAGACGCAGAGAGGCGCGTGCTGGAGGGAGAGATGGTGCGGCGCAAGTTGCACAACATCATCCAGGTGCGCTTCCTGAATCGATTTGCATATGTACTAAGGTTCCAAAGCATCGTGCAACATCATCCAGGTAAGCTTCCTTGTGGAGCTTGTTGACGAGACCTCTCAAGCACCCCCACACGAATTTCTGCGTTACTGAAATAAACAAGTTGTATGGTTGAAGCATGCTGGCGCCCTTACCGTGGTACTTGATCCAACCTATATCCAATGCATGCTGGTGCCCTACTGTGGTACTTGATCCTGGGAGGCGCGTGCACGAAACACCAGGGTCAACAGCTTGGCTAGTCCCTTCAAGCGACAACAAACCCTCGTGACATGCGCTTGTACACAAAATTCCCTGGGTGTGCTCCTTCAAAGCCACAGCTTTTCAACACCGCATTGCCACGATGGGACCGTCATAGCTGACTGAGCTTGGCAACTAGTAGCATATGCGCCTGCTTTGTGGTTGCAGGAACTGAAAGGCAACATCCGCGTGTTTTGCCGTGTGCGACCCATCGTTGGGGTAGACAGGGGGGAGGGGGGAGAAAACCAGGCCTTAGCTGTCGAGTTCCCTGCATCCACCGACATCCTGAGCGCAGGCATCTCCCTGCAGGTGAGTTTGAGCTTGGCTTCCTTGTGCCACTGTTAGCGCGATGTTGCAGCCCAGCCTTTGGATTGGATGTCGTGTTGTGAAATGACCTTGTGTCTTGAAAACTTGAGGACAAACAATGTTGTTGGGCCTCCCTCTTCCAAGATAAATATGCCTATACCCTCCTAAGCACAGGCGTCCCCCTGCAAAAGAGCAATTTTGATACTAGCAAGCACATCTAATGACACACACACACCGAGCCCATATTTCTTGGGTTTCAAAACTCCGGCTGAATAAGGTGCCTGACCACAGTACACAATGTCCCTTTACGCGCTCAGACCCAACCGCGTGGGGACGTCCCCGGTGGCCCTGTCAAGCAGAATTTCCAGTTTGACAGGGTGTTTGGCCCAACCTCTTCCCAAGATAGCGTGTTTGAAGAGATCAGCGAGCTTGTGCAGGTACGCTGTGCGTTGTAGAGCAAGAGATACGTGGATGTGCTGATGACTGTTTGAAGATAACCAACGGGCTTGTGCAGGTAAACTGTGCATTGTAGAGCAAAAGACATACGTAGGGTTGGCCAAAACAATATGCATACGGTGAATATACGGTGTTTTGGCAGGGAAATCACCAAGTATACGGTCATATAGTCATATATGCATACGTTTCAGGCCAACCCTAAAAATACGTGAATGTGCTGGTACCTTGTTGCACCTGTCGTCTCATCCGCGATGATAAAAAGGCTTTTTCTTGCAGGTTCCCTCAAGCCAGGACTGCCTGTCCATAACGGCTATTTAGTTGTGCATTTTTACAAGCAGACGTACACCGTATATCTCAGTTTCAAGCTACACACACTCTCACACACACACATACATGTACACTTGACGTGTACAATGTACATATGCAGAGTGCGCTGGATGGCCACAAGGTATGCATCTTTGCTTATGGCCAGACAGGCAGTGGCAAGACCCATACCATGCTGGGCACACACACCGACCCAGGCATGATCCCTCTGGCCATGCACCAGGTACGCGATTATGCATCAAAAACCAACACCTTATCCCTTTCACAAAAATCTAAACTACATGCTGTCAATGAGAACATGAAAGGCGCGTTTGGGTGCGAGTATGGTGAGGCATTAATGTGCAGTCTGAACATTATGAAGGCAGGCCGCTGCAATGGAAGAATCAGGCAGGCACCGCTTACTACTGCCTGGAATGTTGTTAAGGTAGGATGCAGGTCAAGCCTGAAGGGCACAGCCATGAGAAGGCCTCCCATTCCCAAATCCGAACTCATCCGCAGATCTTTGACACAAGCCGCAAGCTGGGCTGCCAGGGCTGGTCCTTCAACATGCAGTCCAGCATGCTAGAGATCTACAATGAGGAGTACAGGGATCTGTTGACCAAGTCCCGCAAGGACGACAAGAAGCACCAGGTGGGGCAGGCTTCCTCTCGCTCATCCATACTGACACTCAAGTAAAAGCAACAGGCGGGGCAGTAGAAGCAACAGGTGGGGCAGGTTTCCTCTCGCTCATCCATACTGACTCTAAAGTAAAAGCAACAGGTGGGGCAGTAGAAGCATCAGGTGGGGCAGGCTTCCTCTCGCTCATCCATACTGACACTCAAGTAAAAGCAACAGGCGGGGAAGTAGAAGCAACAGGTGGGGCAGGCTTCCTCTCGCTCATCTACACTGACACTCAAGTAAAAGCAACAGGCGGGGCAGTAGAAGCAACAGGTGGGGCAGGCTTCCTCTCGCTCATCCATACTGATACTAAAGTAAAAGCAACAGGTGGGGCAGTATAAGCAACAGGTGGGGCAGTATAAGCAACAGGTGGGGCAGGCTTCCTCTTGCTCGTCTGTACTAAGGGTTTTAATCTTAAGCAACATAGCAACATAGTTTGAACAGCTTTTTGAGCCCTCTTCCCCTCAGGAGCCAAAATTCTAGCTTACTTGTTGCACAGGTGATGAAATGATTCTACACCTCTTGTACTCATGCTCTGGACTGTGTAGGTCATTCACAACCAAGATGGCAGCACGTCCGTCACAGACCTCACCACCGTCGATGTTTCAACAGCAGAAAAGGTGTGCTTTAAATGTCTGCGTGCATACATGTACATGTGTGTATGTGTGTGTATCTGCGACGTGCCATTTTGTGTGCCTGCGCCATAGAAGCGTTTTTTTATTTCAGAAGGGAAGGGGACGAAAGAAGCAAAGTGTAATCTGTAAATCCTGAGCAATCTAGCCTTTTTAATGTATTTCGGTCCTCTCTTTTATGCCCGCTTTTCCATGTGCAGTGCACGGGGTTGCTTCATGTCCATGAGCGCGCAAATCTGAAACACACTTTCCAGGTGGATGCTCTCTTGGCAAACGCCATGGACAAGCGCACTGTTGGATGCACCGCACTGAACGAGCAGTCCTCGCGCTCCCACATGGTGTTCACCCTCAAGATTGATGGCACCAACAGCTCAACAGGTGTGTGGCTGGGAAAAGGAACTACATAGGGTTGGCCAGAACCGTATATCGTATATAGTATATGTGCACCGTATATGACCGTACATTTGGTGATTTTCCTGCCAAAAATACCGCATGTACACCGTATATATATGGCTATATGGTCCTGGCCAACCCTAGAAATACAATAATGGTCCTTGGTGCAAGACCAGCCCCAATGCAGCCAGGTACCAAAGGTCTATTTGATGCTTCAACCATCTAAGGTACATGCAAACGGGTCCTGGACCGTGTTTGTGTTTAAAGCAACGCTTGCTGCTGAATTACACCTACCTAGCTTGTGGTGTACATCCACACAGATCACACGTGCGCTGCTGGCCCTGATGTACATTGTAAACACACTCACTCACACACACACACACACTCACGCCCCCCTCCCCACCTACACACACACACACAATTTCCACAGGGCAGCACGTTAGTGGGGTGCTGAACCTGATCGATCTGGCAGGCAGCGAGCGTGTTAAAGACAGTGGGGCACATGGCCAGGCCATGAAGGAAGCACAAAACATCAACAAGAGCCTGAGTGCGTTGGGGGATGTGATTGTGGCCATCGGCAACAAGGACAAGCACGTACCCTTCCGCAATTCAAAGCTCACATACTTGCTTCAGGTGGGGCTTAGATGTGACAAGTGCCATGATTGCTTACAGGACTGCTTTAATATCTTGCTCGACTTTGCTATTGATATCACTGATGTCCTGGGTAGCTGCCATCTATTGGATAAGTGTTCTTGAAAAACGCTCACCATATTGAACAGTTATGCTGCAATGCTGCATTGCTTAACAGGGCTGAATAGTGGCTGCTGTAACGCTAGGAGGTGTCTTCTCGTTGATGATGGATGCTCGATTATTTAATATTCTGCTGCTGCCTTCCTTCTTGCAGCCCTGCCTGGGAGGCGATGCAAAAACGCTCATGTTTGTGAACATCGCGCCCTCTAAGGAATTTGCTGGGGAGAGCCTATGCTCCTTGCGTTTTGCAAGCAAGGTTAACGCCTGCGAAATCAACCCAAGAAAGCAGGTCAAAAACTAAGCGGACAATAGGGGCTAATTTTTGGATCCACGTTTGGCTCTAAGTTGCATCATGTTGTCATACCCCTGCATTTCATGTGGCACTTATAATAATTATGAACACACTTGCCAAATGCAAGGACTGTCTACCTCAATCTGCCTGCTGTCAGCTGTACAAAATTTGACGCATTTGGTTTTGTAGTTGAGCGACTGTGGGGTGAGTTGTGAAAAACTTAGTTCTAGTTTTTTTGCCTGCAATGATGGTGAAGGAGATTTGCGATAGCCGGTACTACCAGATTATAATCCTTGCCCTTCATTCGTATGGCGAGTGCTTTCACTGCCTGCATAGTGTTTTCTTTTCTTAGATACAGTATAGTTATTATGTCTAGCAAACATAACAACAATGTCGTGAAAAAGGAAACCTGTAACCACTTGAAAACGAAAATACAAATCATCAAATCATACAGTGGCTCCTTTTCCTTAATTTATGTGGGGAGTAGATCTCACTGCCTGCGTTTTTCTTTTTTTCAAATCATACAAACACAAAATCACCCAAACACAGCTCAGTCGCCTACCTCAAGGCTTTGATGCCTATCAAACTCCTGCGACGCCCTGCAAGCACACATGCATCCTATCCACAAACTTGGCAATGCCAATACCGTAGCAAGCTACCATAACTACCAGACCCTTATCAGGAACAACACTGCTATTATAGCTGCTGGCAATGTCTACCGAACACTGTATGGCTGACATGTATGTTGAGACCAAGTGCATCATAATACAACACAGGATAGGAACCCTGTACCATAAAAAACAGCATGGCGGTTTGATTTAAGCGTCAATGAGTCTGACCTGCCTCGCTCCTTTACCCACATTTAGACGGTGCCCTACACGCACATTCTCTCCGGGTGCCAACACACACAATTAAGATATACGATTGTTGGAAGGCACAAAATCTTTTATACGCAAAGGGTGATAACACCACGAGCATGGATTAAGGAACGGGTGTAGAGCTGCTGGACAGGAAGTGCTCACGCTACCAGGCGGATTTAAACCCGTGACCCCAAAAAGTCTGGCATGACCACATGCCAGTGGTTTTCAGGGCAGCTGCCCAAAGATCCAGAGGCACCACATAGCTGCAGCATGATCATAAAAGCCATCAGCAAAACAGGCTGATCCTCAGATTTGTGCTCAGTCGCCTAGGTAGCAACAAACGGCAATGCAAAACCATCCGACCCCTAAAACATTTCAAAAACAGCTGAAACTAGAGCGGTGCCAAAGTGGCTCTTTCACTCTCGCCTTTTGGACAAAAATGGGTTTTACCTTTAGCCGTCCAGATGCTGTACAGTTTGTTCCCATCTCCACTTTTTTTTCTTCCTAGTCCGCAAGAAACAGCAAACTTACAATGGAGGGCAAACTCACACTCTGAAGCCTTTAAAGGAACTGGGTCTTAATTCTCTAAGAGTAAAGAAGCTTGCCTCCAAGCTCCATGTGCACTTCATGAACTTTGCTGCTAAACTTGTCCGTACCAGACGTGCCCTTTCCAATACTATTATCAACTCTCATCAGGAGCCGATTTCAGGCCAAGCCTGCAACCCTCATGATCCCCATTGATTTTCCATTTCCTTTATGCGGTGGAGGAGCTTTACGGTATTCAGTACCAAAGTGGCTCCTTTTCCTTAATTAATGTGGGGAGTGGTTTTCACTGCCTGCGTAGTTTTTTCTTTTTCTTTACAATGGAGGGGGTTGGGTTCTTTGGGAGTTTTTCGGAGTGGCAGGGGACAACTGAGGGAGGTGACTGGGAGCCCCTCAGCAGCACCGCCTGACCGCCAGCCATCAGCAGATCCGCCTTCCCCAGTAGACAGCACCGACCCAGCAAAGATCCCAACACACTTCAACATGGCATCCACCTCATTGATGTCATGTACCGTGAGGACACCACTAGACTCCAAAATCAGCTGAGCGCTGCGCAGAAACAGCACAAATAAAGATCTGCGCACCATTATTCCACAGGGAGCCTCCACTATACCCTCCACACCTTCAGGAGCGTGCAAGGAGTGCTGGGGGAGAAACAGGCCTTAGAGGGGGAACGTACAGATCTGTACGTTCCCCCTAGTGTGGCGGTAGGAACGTCAAATCCCACGATCGGCGTGACAGAAGATAAACGACTGCTGTTACTGAAGAAGGGAAGGTCTTGCACCACTGTTGTAGCCAAGCAATAATTACAATTGTCTTGCAAGAGAATAAGAGAGCAGTAGCCAGGCAATTACATTTCAAGTACCCTTGGTTTTGCGCTCGCAGGGAACTATTAGTTGCGTGGACTGGTCTAATTGAGCAAAAGCCGCAGAGCAGGTCCGGAACTGCTGGACAACGTGAGGAAAGATGACGTTTTCGCCAAAAACTTATTAGTACATCTTCCTGGACGAGAGTACACGTGCATATTACACAGCGCAATAGAAATTAAATAGAGCTCTGTGAAGGTAGGAAGCCCACGACCCTTTTCATCATTATTGTCGTGATGCTTGCATCTCTGAGCAAGCACCAGTTGCGGTGATTTCATACGCATAAATTCCGGTGTATATTCTTGAATCGATTTCTGTGCTTCATAACGAAAAGCAGGTTAAGCGCCCTTATGAATCTGGCAAGGGTCTTTGGAATTCCTGCCGCGCCCACATTATATAAAATTCGTTTTTAAAGCTTCTGGATCGGAAGCATACTCAAGATGGCCACCCAGCTCAACACGCAGTCACCCTCTCCTGTTCCTCCCCCAACTCACCCCCCTGCAATTGGGGATAGTGAGCAGGTAATTGCCATAAACAGAGTTGGCATTGTGAGTCCCTCTTGATTTTGGCAGGCCCCCTGGTCCAATGTTTCCTCCCAGCAACTAACTGCCCCCAACTTCTTCTCCCAATGTGCTGCTGCAGTTGACAAGGCGGCTAGAAGAAGCCTTGTCCAGTGAGGATCTGTCTGCAGGGTGAGTAGTGGGATGCAAGGGCCTCGGTGGATGGTTCCATCTACAGTCAATCGGGCCTCAGTGCATGGCTGGTCAATCTAGTGTAGCAATGGCACAGCAATTTCCCTCCCTAGGGAATTTCCCTCCCCATGGAAGGCCTTTTATTTCTCCCTCTTCTTTAATGCTGTCTGGTGCTGTGCATGTCTGATTGTGTGACTCTGTGGGTATGCATGTGCATGTCTGAGCATGCGTATTTCTCAAGTTTTATTGGGTCGTCTTGATGACTATTTGCTTGGTTGCTTGTGTGAAGTATATGCCAAAACAAACTTGGACTTTGCGGTAATTACAGCAGGGACGCTTGCAAATCTATGGTCATGCAAAATCTACAATTCCGGGTAACGAACCCTATTCTTATATTCTTTTCGGTGGTATGCAAAAAGGTGCTACATTATGACACGCACTTAGCCATGCTTGCTGCTGGACTGGACTACATACTAAACAGTGTGATGTCCTTCAGTAGAAAGTTTTGCACAAGGTTTAACCTTTGCATCCTGTGTTTCACCCTCTAAACCTGCGAAATTTAAGCAGCAAAGCAAGCAAAGGGCCATTCACATCGGCGCAGGGATCTTTTATAGAACTTGCATGCGTTTGCTCTCAGACACGCCGCATTTCAAACCACTCATGTTCAAAAATAATAAGGGAAAGAAACATACAGACAGCAGTGTATGATTGTATCTGTGGCACAAACCCTCCAAGCTCAACTCTCAACTTGTCTTACTTCCTGTCATAGGACTGGTTTCATCATACACACTTTAATAGTCATCCAAAAAAGGATAGATGCGATAGAGCAGCAGGAGCAGCAGCAGCAGCAGCGGCAGCAGATGGAGCAGCGGCAAAAGCAGCAGCGGCGGCAGCAGGAGCAGAAGCAGGAGCAGCGACAGCGGATGCAGGAGATGCAGATGCAACTTGAACAACTCAAAGATGATTTGAACCGTATAAACAGCAGGGTAACCTGGCTGGACCGGGGTGGTGAGTTTTAATAAATTTAAACAGGCACTTGTGCCGGAGCTCTTATCTCAAGAGGCCGCTTAAAGGAAAGCAGAAAGGGTACTTACACAGGCTGAAGATGAGTGCTAACAAGCGAATGGCACTGCTTTCTGGAATTGCAGCAATCTGTAGTGCTATCATGGCGACGCACGATTACAAAACATCATGCTTGACACGTTTATACCAAAGCCAGGAGCACACCCATTGGTGCCGCTCCACATTACACATGACCTTAAATACATGCGCTGCTAGCTCTCTAGTGCTAGCTTATTAGATCTGGGGTCATGGTTTTAAAGCGCCACAATACGGCATCCATGCTGATAATCCCACGCCTCACCACAGCAACAGCACATCATTGCCAACCAAGTTGCTTTCACTGTGTGTGTCAGGGATAATAGACTGCAGATGAAAACTGCCATCATAGCTGCTTCTGACATAACTAAGTGCTTTGAATGCCTTCCCTTATCTTGATGCTGTACTTTTCCCAGATATCTACCTAAAATTTGGACTATGGGCAATTTGATCAGGAATAGGGGTGCATCTGATCAAATCTTGCAAAGACACTGAATGGCCTGGTCTTCACCCGATCCTTGGCTTAAAAATGCAAAAGCACAGTACAGTGGCTCACGTATTATCGGGGTTGTTGTAGCTAATCACAAGGCTGTACTGCCAAACCCTTGTGCAGGCAGATTTTGGTCTTGATTACCACAAGCTTATTAAATTGAATGGGAAGCCATCAGGCATGCATTTGTGTTTGTGGTTTGCTTGCAACCCAAATGAACAGCATTCAAGGTGGCCAGGGTACAAAAATTCAAAGATCCACGTACAGGAGATCCTGCTTGGGTGTGGGCACCAACTTGGCCTTTTTCCAAAAAGTAAAGTGCAACTGCCGTTGACAATTTTTCTTTCATTCTCAAGACGTTCTGCCTCATTTTGTTCCATTGCCATAGCAGACAGAATATAACTCATAAACGCTGACACACTTGCATTTTGGCGTGCAGGATTGTTTACCCTCATCACCTTGTTCATAGGGGCAATGCTCCTGCACCTTTTTCCCACGATTGTCAAGGACGTCGTCGGGTTCGTCACTTTTGGCAACATCACTTAATTCAGCATTGAAATTCAGCGGCCGTAGTTGTGATTGCAATTATCACACCAAAGGTGGATAAGCAAGTGACCCAGATGTTGCAGAGGCGGAAGGAGCAAGAGCAAAGGCAGCAAAGAAGCGGCCATGCGTCCGAGGATGCACCGCACTCAGCAGACCCTCCTGCTCTGGCTGAAGTTGTTATGAACTGACAGCATGCGGGGCCCTCGGCTGTATAGAACCTACAGGAAAATTTTGTAGTCCGTGCTGTTAAGTACTGAGAATTGAGAATGTATGCAAGGCCAAGGAGCAGACAGAGACATGCATGACGAGTACATGCTATGAAACAGTGAAAAGTCCTTCAGAGGTGTTTGTATTTACTTGTGTATTAAATAGGCACCAGACTGCAATCTTTATAAAGGAACTTTTCATCCAACTTCTCCTTGGTTCTTCGCCTGTATAAATATATATGTAATATCACAACACACGCTGGAGTTGTTTACGCCGTGGTTACAATTTACTTGCCAGGTGCTGAATTGAGTTCATCTAGCTCTTGAAGGTGTAAAACTTCATCCTACTGAGACTCACCTAATGTGCTTTGTTCATTGCAGCATCGATATTTACTACCTGCTTGTCACACAATTTGTCACGTGCTTCCAGAAAAAAGAAAGCCACTTTCGTACTGAGAATTGTGAATCTCCTTTACGGCCAGACAAAAAAGTCCACTCAGAGAGGTAAACCTACAGAGTACTAGAAGGAGAAATGCAGTCACAAAGGTTCTAAAGTACCGAGCTCAAATAAGCAAAAGTGCCAGGCTCAGAAAACGTAGAGCTTAGATATAGACTACAATGGGAAACGACTTTCACTCAGGGCACTTCACTGCTAGCCTTCATTAAAATAAGCTAGTTTCAGAAAATATAATTTGCTTTGTTTTGAATAAGCAGAACTGGACACAAATATAGGGACGTGTGGGATGCATAGTTGTGCAGTGAAAGCAAGCAAGGGACTTCATATTGGTCAGCAATGCTGCAATGACCAACAGGGCTGAATAGGAACTGCTCTGACGTTGGGAGGTATCTTCTCGTAGATGATGGATGCTCATATATTTAATCTTTAGCTTCTACCCTCCATCTAGCAGCCCTAACTGGAAGGAGATGCAAAAATGCTCTAGTTTGTGATTATCGTGCCCTCCAAGGTTAGGTTACATCGCTATGTGTGCCTCCGGGAGCGCTTGAAAAAATATAAAATGAAATTAAATAGAGGTCTATGAAGGTAGGAAGCCCACGACCCCCCACGAAAAATTCCATTGTACAAATAAACATGTCGTGCATCTCTGAGCAAGCATCGGTTGCGGTAATTTCATACGCAACAATTCCGGTGTATATTCTTGAATCGATTTCTGAGCTTCATATATGAAAAGCAGGTCAAGAAACCTTTATGAATCCGGCAAGGGTCTTTGGAATTCCCGCCACGCCCACATTATTTATAATTCATTTTATTGCGAATATCTATTCAGGATGGCCACCCCGCTCTTGAGCGCAGTCCTCCCAACGCAGTCCTCCCAATTACCGGCTCCCGTTCCTCCCCCCACTCACTCCCCTGGGGCAATTGGGGATACTGAGCAGGTAATTGCACCTTCAACAGAGTTGGCATTGTAAATCCCTCCTAGTTTTGGCCTCGAATTAGGGTTTTCCCAGCCCAACAACTTCCCCCAACGCACATGCTGCACGATGCAGCAGATGAACATGCATGACCAGGATGGAACCACACCAGGAACCTGCAGCGGTGGGGCTCCATCGGTAGGGTGAGTAGTGGGATGCAAGGGCCTCTTTAGCTGGTCAATAATCTAGCGTAGCAGCAGCATAGCAGTGTCCCTCCCATTTGATTCTCCTCTTCTTTTGTGCTGTACATGTCTGAGTGTGTGATTCTGTGGTTGCTTGTAGCGTGGATCGTCAAAGTTACATATCCGACCTGTGCGGTAACTACAGCAGGGAAATTTCCCAGAGAGGGGCGACTGGGAAGTTTCCTCATTTCCCCCAAATGGGCCCCCAAATGGGCATGATTTTCAAATAATCCTGCGCCGAGACTGGCAACAGTCAAACTCAAATGTTAAATGTCAATTTACCACAGCTGACTTTCAGTGTAGCTAAATTCAGCGCCCATCAGGGAGCTTCAGGGGGTTTGGAATGTTGTGCATTGTACGTACGTACTTGTAAGGGAGGACTTTGTGCTCTCGGACAAGCACGCAACATGGGAAACCTTCGGTTTTCCCTCACCCCAACAGCAACTGACCCCAAAATTGTTCTTGTGCGGGACGCCCTCAGCTGGTTTCCCCCACCCCAAAATGTGCGGGAAAGGAAGCGTAAGTTTCTGCCTGGGCTGCGCCAGCTTTTGAGCATTCAGGAAGCAGTCACAGCAACGTCAATAATTAATGCGCGCGAACGACAAGCACAGAACAGACGCGCATGCATGCATTCATGTGCGCATGCACATGCGCCACTGGCAGTATTACACAAGCAAATATCGTGTTAAGCACTTGGAGCGCACTGACATGCACGCACCTGTGTGTCTGCTTGCACATGCACATTGCAGGCACAAACCAGGCTTAAGTAGACATATGCTAAATGCCGTGCACGTACACGCACAAATTTAAACACCATATATGTTTCCATGAGCACACACGCGCACACACACATACACACACATGAGTATCAAACAGCAGGGACCTGCCCTTCTTCTGCTGCCCTACTCCTTGCACTCCCTGCTGCTGCTCTTGGGATCCTCCTTGGGGCGCAGGGGAGGCCTCTGCTGCGTCTCCTCCCCCTCCCCGCACCCTGGAATCCTCTCTCCATCGGTTTCAAAATTTTCTCCGGGCAGTCCGGAAATAGAACTTTAAAAAATGCGGGCGTCCCGGAACCAGGCTCCTTAGGAACCTGGCTTTTCTCCGGTATGCCCAGAACCGGCCTTTCAAATTTTGCTTAATATGTGCGGCGCGGCGCCCGCACGGGATGAAGTCCCCTGGCGCCCATGTCTAATTTAATTTGACGTGAACCCTACTGTTGTGTTGTTGTAAACCCTATAATACTCAAAAGCAGGTTACCCACTACCAAATCACACAACTTTTTGTGTTATGGAGTCTTTGTAACAGTCGAGTACCATTGCAAAAGAAATGGAGTGAAATGGTGAAGTGGTTGGGGATGTAGGCCAACAGATGCTGTTTTCTCACAGAAAGCCACCTTGATAGGGAGATAACGGTCAGTGCAGGGTTTAAGCCAATTTGCACGCAAAGCGACCCACATGAATTTAAGCACATCCCCGTGAAGCTTATAATGCCAGCTTCGATTTATAGCAAAGAGTGACCCAATCGGCAGAGGGTCGGTGAATGGCTGCCTTCTGAGTGCTAATAAGGAACATTTTGGACATTTCCCCGGAAAGCCCCCTCTGGAAACTTCCAAATCTATTGTCATATGAAATAATAACCCTACTTGTATGTTCTTTTCTGTGGTATGCAACATTATGACACGCAGGTAGCAGTGCTTGCGTCTTGCCGCTGGACAACATACTAAACAGTGTGATTTCCTTCAGAAAAAAATCTTGCGCTCGATTTAACCTTCCCATTCTGTTTTTCACCCTTTTAAACTGTGTCTTAAGCAGCAAAGCAAAGGGCCATGCACATCAGCACAGGGATATTTTATAGAACTTGCATGCGTTTGCTCTCAGATACGCCGCATTTTGAAGTCACTCATGTTCAAATATAACGAGGGAAAGAAACATACGGACAGCACTGTATCTGTGGCACAAACCCTCCCAAGCTTAATTCTTGAAAATTTTTTTCTTCCTGTCACAGGACAACGGGTACTGTTATCTTTAACAGAGAGTTTGATATATCTTCAAACCCTTTGTTAAGGAAAGTGCTGGTTCAGATGCTGCAGCACGAGCAGCACATGCAGCAGCAGCACCAGCAGCACATGCAAAAGCAGCAACAGCACAAGCAGCACATGCAGCACAAGCAGAAACAGCACCAGCAGCACATGCAGTACATGCAGCAGCAGCACGAGCAGTACATGCAGAGGCAGAAACAGCACCAGCAGCACAAGCAGAAACAGCACGAGCAGCACATGCAGCACATGCAGCAGCAGCACGAGCAGCACATGCAGCAGATGGACAGCGAGGAAGCCTGGCTGGACTGGATATTGCCTGGTGAGTTTTGATCAATTTAAACAGGCACTAAGCCAGAGCTCCTATCTGAAGAGGCCGCTTAAAGGAAAACAGAAAGAGTAATTACACAGGCTGAAGATGAGTGGTAACCAGCAAGTGGCACTGCTTTCTGGACTTGCAGCAATCTGAAGTGCTATCATGATGACACACAATTACAAAACGTCACGCTTGACACGTCTATACCAAATCCAGAAGCACGCCCATTGGTGTCGCTCCTCATTACACATGACCTTATATACATGCGCTGCTAGCTCTCTGGTGCTAGCTTATTAGATCTGGGGGCATGGTTTTGAAACGCCACAATATGGCATCCATGCTGATAATCCCACGCCTCACCACAGCAACAGCACATCATTGCCAACCAAGTTGCTTTCACTGTGTGTGGCAGGGATAATAGACTGCAGATGAAAACTGCCATCATAGCTGCTTCTGACATAACTAAGTGCTTTGAATGCCTTCCCTTATCTTGATGCTGTACTCTTCCCAGATATTTACCTAAAATTTGGACTATGGGCAACTTGATCAGGAATAGGGGTGCATCTGGTTAAATCCTGCAAAGACACCAAATGGCCTGAATTGCACCCGATCCTTGACTTCAGAGTGCAAAATCACATTACAGTGGCTCACGTCCTATCAGGGTTGTTGTAGCTAATCACAAAGGCTGTACTGCCAAATCCTTGTACATGCAGATTTTGATCTTGATAACCACAAGCTTATTGAATGGGACTCCATTAGGCATGCATTTGAGTTTGATAAGTTGGCACCGCAACCCAAATTAAAGCCAATAAGGTGGTCAGGGTACAGAGACGCTTAAAGATCCACGTGCGGGAGATCCTGCTTGGATGTGGGCACTAACGTGGCCTCTTTTCAAGCAAGGATGGGCAATCGCTGTTGGCATTGTTTCTTTTGTTCTCAAGACGTTCTGCCATTGTGCATCTGTGCCGATGCAACCCTTGCCAGCTTTGCTCCCTGTTGCTGTACATCTGCAGACCTCTACCCAATTTGGTCTTGGATCCATCGCTGCTGGGAGGCGTGCACCAGCGACACGGAACAAAGGGACATCAACAGCAAGAAGTTTATTTAAACACTTGTACGTTTATTATGTTTACGCAACAGGTCGTGAGAGGAGTTGTACATTGCACAAAGATAATAATGAATATTTACTCCTGATGATGCTAAACACTCGCGCTTGCATACTTCACGCCCAGCTACATACCCCTTCTCATACGCCCAGATACATACCCCCTCAAACCCTATAGAGCAGCAAATCTACACTTACCAGTGGGCTACCGTAGATTTTTTTCTCTGTCATCTTTGTCATTTGTCATCATAGCGGACAGGATATGACTCATAAACTTTGATACACATACACTTGCATCCTCATGTGCAGGATTTTTTTCCTCATTGCCATGTACATAGGAGCCACGCTCATGGTCCTTTGCCCCTCCATGGTGAATAATAGTATAGGAGGCGCCTGTATGACACCACAGAGAGCAGCCTGACAGTTGGGCAAATTCCCATGCGATCTGCTGTGATTCTTGTTGCTGTCCCCATGCCCAAGCTGCCCAAGGTATCCGCCCAGAGGTGCCAGAGGCTTAAGCAGTGGTGGGAGGAGCTGGAGCAAAGGCAGTAAAGGGGCGGCAATGAGGTTCAATCTCACTCAGCACTCCCACCAATCCCAGGGAAGTCGCCTGCTCTGGCTGGAGTTGTTGTGGACTGGCAGCATGTGGGTCCCACGTGCCCCCTCTTTTCTCTGGATGTCATGTGACGAGGATATTCCTGCGAGAATAAACCAGTCCTCATTGATTGGAGGATTTAAAGATATTGTGTAAAATGGGTGCCTACTGAATGAGAGCAGGTCATCATATTTTAGGGGCCCCAGAAATCAGGCCCTCATCTGACTGTGGTCATCTGCACACCAGCTGAAAAAGGAATGAATGCAAGACAGGTAGTTTTTTCCAGGTATAGGTATGCATCCACTTTTTGACAAAACTTTTTGACAAATTTCACACTCAGATCAAGCGCGACAGGTCATTTGTGAATTGATCAGCATGTACAACATATTCTCTTCTTAATTGTTCCAGCGCTGGCAAACGCTTCCTCACACTGGATTTGGTGGGAAAGGGCAAATATGGCATGCAACAATCAGAATTACAACCTCTTCTGCGTAATAAAATGAGCCTTTTGATCAGCACATGAGATTCTGAAGGGGACATACCGTATGGGTGATCCTCTGCATGGGCGGGGTGTTGCCGAGCAGCTGTGTTCCAGACTGCTTTCATGTGTAATTTACAAGGAGCCAGGGGTAGAGGAATTTCTTGGCTAGTCCAGGGCTGAGGGCTGGCATAGAGTTTACAGAGTAAGCCATCAGTCAAAAAGTGCCACTGCTAGGCTGAACATAAAAAAATTGTAATAATTGTTGTTGTAGCACCAGACTTGTAAAACCCTCCAAAAAACCCTTGAAAAGGGAAAAATGGATGGCATAGGTAAGCGCATTAGCTGGGATTGTTCCCAGTTTAGGCGAGCACGGGCTAACAGGAGTTTTGAAAAAGGGCTAGTTATCAAAAATTTCCTCTTACTGCCTTGACTCCCTTTGCCACAGAAGACAGCGTGCACAACTTCAGGCCTGCACGATGACTTGCAGAGATTGCAGGGATCACGCACAAAACATAAACTTTGGTAAATTCCAAACATTTGCAAAATTGTACAGACAAGGGCAACGTCCATTGGTGCTGAACCATACTTTCCGAGGCCTTAAATTGGAATAGAGGCAGGATCGCCAAGCTTCTTCCTGTAGTACTCCTGTAGGCCTCAGGCACCGACTTGAAAACAAAGTAGAATATCCGCGTCTGGACCAGTGTCTGCCCCCACTGAAGTAGGTTTGTGTGAAAGAACAAAGAACAGACAGCATGTGCTGAAAAGAAAGATCAGGGTCGCACAGAGATGATCCATAATTATTTAATGTCCATTCTGTGGTATTTGGTAGTACTGGAACAGAGTGACACATAACAAATAGCTGCAAAATCTTTCACAATCAAATCTCGGCAAAAAGAAAAGGTGAAGGGCTGGATTCATGAGCTACAGCAGATTCCAAAATTGTGATTTGTTGAATACAGCATCCAAAGGTAAGGTAAGGAAGGTTACATCGCTATAAATGCCTCTGGGGGGCATCTAAGCGGAAGATACAGCATCCAAAGCAAGGGGAAGCTGAGTAAGAACGTTGTCGCTGCAAAGCACACTGCTCGGGTCTTCTTTTAATGAAAAGCTGGAAAACGCAAGGAATGTACCAGAGGTGGTCAACTGGGGCCCCTATCAGGGGTGTTTTAGAAATGTGACTTGAGTATGGGTCCCCCAGCTGGCACCTTCTAAGCTCAGTACCCAGATGTAGCCCTTGCTCTGCTGGGAACACTTGAGCTTGAAAGGTGCCAGCAGGGGGAGCTATGCCAAATTGCCCGCGGCGTGAACCCCACTTTTCACCACCAATCTGTCATATCTCACCACCAACTGACCCGATTTGTGTCATATTTTATATAAATAGTCTACATTCTAATAAAGAATACCATTGCAACAAAAATGGGGCAAAACAGAGCAGTAGTTGGCCAGGTACCCCATTTCGGACCATTTCCCTTGGAAATAATCAGCAAAAGGAGTGCCAAAAAAAGTGGAAAACCAAGTTCCACCAAATCCGGTTTTCAGCGTGTCAAACGATTCCTGATCATAAAAGAAGTACTCCTGTCGTGAGGTGGAAAGAGGCCCTGGGTAGAGTGTGGTGGCTTCATACGTAAACATTCAGTGCCAAAACTGGATTTCTGCCCAGACCACTAGGGTAGTCCATTTGACCTCAACCTTCATGAAACATCTAGTTATGTTATTTCATCATGGTGTGCATCAAAAAAGTCATATTTCCAGACATTTACTCAGTTGACCCCCTCTGGGAATGTACTAGCTACGTCCGAAGTCGGAATGTTATAAAGTCTTACTGGATGCCTTCTTAGGCTTCTTGAGTGCTTACCAGAAAACCAGGCTTTTGGCTTACTGAACAAGTCGAAAAGGTAAGCCAAAGAAGTCAGGACGGCAGTAATCCAAGGATGTAAGGGGTATTCTTAAGAAAGGTGCCTGGTAATGTTCCCTCCTTCCTTAGGAAGCCAAGCAGGTAACCCAGGATTAGTAAGGGTGATTATGTGCCTTGGCTTCTCAAGTAAGCACAAAACAAGCCTGTTGAAGAATTGCTTAGTAAGCCTAAGGAGCTAGCTCTGGGATAAGCCGGGTGGGAATTAGATCAATAAGCGCTCAGTGTGTTACAATAAGCCAGGCCAATAGTGATTTTTTCCGGACTCAACATGATAGATTACCGGACTAAGCATAATAAACGGGACCGAGGGGGTTAGGGGACCAAAGCCCGAAGGGGTTAAACAATGCCGCTCTTCAAAAGAAAAACTACACAGGCAGCAAAAATCACTCCCCACATTAATTAAGGAAAAGGAGCCACTCTGGTACCGAGTATCGTGAAGCTCCTCCACCGCAAAAAGGAAATGAAAAATCAATGGGGATCAAGAGGGTTGCAGGTTTGGCCTGACACCGGCTCCTGATGAGAGATAACTGGGCACGTCTAGTATGGACAAGTTTAGCAGCAAAGCTCACAGAGTGCACATGGAGCTTGGAGGCAAGCTTCTTAACTCTTTGAGAATCAAGACCCAGTTCCTTAAAAAAAGGGAATGCACCCATTCTTTAACAATTTTTTTTCATGTTATCCCTTTCAAGCCTCCCTTCCCAGAAAAGTGAAAAAACTGGACATTTAAATCAAAAGCGGAAACATTCAGGACTTGGACTTCAGTTAGGCCCGGCCATAAGAGGTCACCCTATGTGGGGGACCAAAAGGCCCAAATAGGGGGACTTTTAGCACAGTCCATCACAATTGCTGAGACTTCACCTGCCTATCCACAGTAGTACTGACGTAATAACCAGCCCCTCACCTCGCAGTTGGTGTTGGCCGGGTAAAACAAGGAAATGTGCTCCCTTTCAGATACCTCGCATTATATTAGAATTATAGTGATATTAAAGTTGAAATTACATGATACCATGACCTTGCCAGTTGACAAGAGGAAGATATCCAAAGCAATAGAGGGCGTTTGCAAAAGGCACTTAAGTGTGTGAAAATAAACTCAAGGGTGCATGGACTGCTGCTCCTCAGTGGTCAGAAGACCCATAAGTGGCACATCGTACACCTGGGTGCCCCATGGCGCTCGGTGCCTCGCAGTCTATGCAGTCAGCTTAATCAAGCAACTCCTGGACAATCACACCCTGGGTCACACCGTTGACGACCTTGCCAGTAAGCTTTCCATGCCTGCCTGCCATTAGAAGCCAGCATGCCATTAGAAGCGATATGCAAGCATGCAAGCCTGCCACAACACCACACACACACACACAAACACACACACACACACACAAACACACACTGAATGATGCTTGAAGGTGCTCCCGACTTTGAGGAGCTAGCTTCTTTCGTTGTACAGGCAGGCCAGGCTTTGCCTGACGTTTCTGTGGAGCAGATATGTGCCACCATGAGAGCAGGCTACAAAGCCAAGCACCGAAGTGCAGAAGCGCACGGCAATGACACGGCTGTGATCAATTTCCCTCCTAACCAAGCGGTTCCCACGGGAGCACCAGCATTATGAAAACGCCATCTGCTGAAACGCCGTCTGAAACGCCATCTGCTGATATGCCGTCTGCTGAAACAAATGACAGTCGCCCATACTAAGCATCATTTGAAGCTGAAAAAGAAGATGTATGCAGTACACAGCAACGCTTCAACCTGACCACCTTTATACAAAGGTTTACAAAGTCCCCACCAGCAAAGTACATGTACACCTTTGTTACTGTGTTGTGTGTGGGGTGTGTTTTTCATTGCCATTTTCTTTGTTTGTTGCTAATCTACAAGTGAAAAAACTACCAGCGTGCAAGCACGAACAATCGTTCTAGCTTGGGTGACAGAAAGAGACAGGCTTCGACCGCCACAATGGTTACATTGGTTACAATTAGGGATGACCTTCAGCCAGGTTGTTTGGCTGATCAATTGCTGGCTGGTCCCTGCCAGCCACAAATAAATCCATAAGATCAGATATAAAAAAAGCTTAGTGTTCTGCTGAGAAAGGAAGTCAAAAACGAGTTGATTACTGACTTAATGCAGCATAAAAGGGTGGGTCACCGAAAAGTCCTTGAAATTGGCGTAAACAAATAGTAGCTTTTCCTCAGCTCATAAACCTGCCTATTTTGGCAATATAAAAGAGCATGCACCTCATTCAGGACATTGTCACCAGGTCATTGGTCACAAACTTGTTAACTGCCTTCAAGCCACGCTGCTGCATCCACTCTCAAAGTATGTGCACGCAAACGGAACCTACTAACATTACGCAAAGCATGTTTGGGCAAATTAAGATAAAGATACCGTGGCACAGTTATTGTCCTGCACCAAGAATGATAAGTGGCCAGATTGTTGTTTAATTTGGTAGGCAGCGCATCGCTTAATCAGTAGCCCACAGTTGTGTTGCGCTTCTGATCTAGTAGGACGTTAACAAGCAGGGCAGTAATCATTGTAATCATGATTAAGGAGAGATGGAAAGCTGCCTAGGCAACCATGCAGCAAAAAATAGAAACGCTGCAGTGACTACGTAGCCAGCATGACTGCGGCTTTCAGAGCGGAGAGTGCACAACACTTGCCTTTCTTTCCAACAGCTAAGGCAACAGGGTGGCGTGTATGCTTCTTTAATAAAAATTGCCTTGCCAGTTAAACCAGCTTCACAGATCACTGTTGGAATAGCCTCCAATTAGTTATACACCTTTATAGTGATGACATGTACAAATGTACACATGTAGCACTCCCCCCACCTGGTCGTCCAGCCTCCGTGGCTGCACCCTGGGTGGCATTCTGCCCTTGTTTATTTCTGGCATATATCAAAGACCTGCACTATGCTCAAACATGTGCCAAGTTCTGTCACATAACCAACTTATGTAGTATATGATGAATGATGAAGCATTTGATTGTGGAATTACCGTATCAAAAACTTTTCACCTGTAGCCTTTTACTGCCTCATCATCTCATCGCAAGTCCCTCTTCTGCATTTAGGCCACTTGTTGTAGCGTCTTCCATTTAATTAGCCAATTTAATTCTTCTAGCATTCCTCATAGGCTCCAATAATTTTTGAGAGGCTTTGCACGTGCCAAGTGCTCAACCCAACCTGTCTGATCTGGTTGCACATACGCCCACAATGTTTCCTCCAGAGTGCGGTTTGTTCATCCGGCCATATGTCTGAGGACGAAATGTACTAAAGAGCTTCCTCCTCATGCTTTTTATGTTGTTCACTTCTTTCCAACACAGGTTGTTGAACTGCGGATCTCTCTGTCTGACATCACCGAATCAGGCATGCATGCAACTGCAGGATCCAATCTCTGAAGTGCCTTGCAAGTCCTTGCATCCAGCACCTCAACTGTGGGGATAACAGGTGACATGCACCATCTAAGACAGCCAGTCCACAAATCTGTGCCAGTATATTGACCTCTGTCTACCTTCGGCAGCTTCAATAATAAGTCCAATATGATGTGCTCCCACCTGCCAGGAATAGACATGGGCATATGGTTGCACAGGTGCAACCCCATGAAATTGGACGACATGCTCAGACACCAAAAGGTTTTAATTGAAGTATGGA